>Ga0116165_1000436_pt1 | contig 35616 bp, 34 predicted proteins | sample AD_JPNMR1_MetaG_FD_89885 | JGI IMG/M metagenome (GOLD analysis project Ga0116165, IMG submission 89885) | Active sludge microbial communities of municipal wastewater-treating anaerobic digesters from Japan - AD_JPNMR1_MetaG | ecosystem: Engineered > Bioreactor > Anaerobic > Digestate | place...
CTTGAGCCATATGTATTGCACAATTACCCCCACCAGTTAAGTGGAGGTCAGCAACAGAGAGTAATGATTGCTATGGCTCTGATCAATAAACCACCTCTCATCATAGCGGACGAACCAACAACTGCCCTTGACATTTTGACAACCTATCAGATTATTAATCTCTTAAACACAATACGCGAGAAGTATCATCCGGGTATGCTTTTCATCACCCATGATCTGAAACTTGCCACAAGAATAGGAACACGCACAGGAATTATGTACAATGGATACATTGTGGAAATTTTTATTCCAGGCAAAACAAAGCCAGTTCATCCATATTCCAGTATTTTGATGGGTGCAGTACACAAACATTTTACAATATCTAAAACAATGTTATCGCGACAATCTGATATATGTCCCTTTTTTGAAAAATGTCCGGAAAAAGAAATTGAATGTCAGAAACAAATCCCATTTGTGTGGAACAAAGATATGACAGGAATAAGGTGCATAAAACATGGAAGAAATTCTTAGATGTGAAAAAATCAGCAAGGATTTTACAATCACGGATTCTCTCGGCATAAAAAAGAGAAAACTCACGGCCGTCAACAATATCTCCCTCAACATACATAAGCATGTGAACCTTGGTATCGTTGGAGAATCGGGTTCAGGAAAAACAACCCTGGCAAAAATATTAATGTTACTGATCAGACCTGATTCAGGATCCATTTATTACAAGGGTAATGAAATAACAAAACTGTCTGATAGAAAACTTCGCTTTTTCAGAAATCATGTAAGAATAATTTTTCAAAATCCATATAAATCTTTGAATCCGCGATCAACGATTGAAAGGGTAATAAAAGAAGCCATGTTAACAGAAACAAGAGCCCCGGCCGCAGTTGAAAATATTCTTTCGCATGTTGGATTGCCTGCTGAATATAAAAATAAATATCCTCACCAGATGAGCGGAGGAGAAAGACAGAGGATAGCAATCGCAAGGGCGCTGGCAGGTAATCCGGAATGTATCATTGCCGACGAGCCAACTGGCAGCCTTGACGCAACAACCGAAATTTACATCCTGACATTGCTTGAAGAATTGAAAAGAAAATTTGGTCTCACATACGTTTTCATTTCACATAACCTGAATATTATAACAGAATTCTGTGACAGAATTGTGGTAATGTACAGAGGTCACGTCGTTGAACAGGGTTCAGTTGACCAGATATCAAAATCTCCATTACACCCATACACAAAATTACTGTGGAACCCAGAATCTGTAAAAAGTATTGAAAAAGAACAGAAATACGACTATGGATGTCCTTTTCTCCACAGATGTATATTCAGAACGGAAAAATGTTTCCATCAAATCCCTGAACTGAAAGATGGAGGGAACGAACATCTTGTGTCCTGTCTTCTTTACGAATAAAATAAATTGGGTTAAAATCTATTAAAAAAGGAGATCAAATGGCAACAGGGGTACCGGAAACCAAAAAGATTCAAAGACAGCTTACATTGCCGCTCAGTCATGCGTTTAACATGAGTGTTCGCAGCATAAAAATAAGATTCGGTAGGTCCATTATAGTCACGATGTCCATCGTGCTCGGTATAGCGTTTCTGATGTCCATATTGAGCAGCAACGCATTTGTTACAGGAATACTGCAAAAAGGACCGGAAAACATAAAAATTGCTCTCCAACAAAATCTTGAAGAAATGAGAATTCGTCAGATGTGGTTGGTTTCACTTTCGCTGCTTGTCTGCGTTGTTGGAATTGTAAATGCAATGCTTATGGCAGTAACTGAAAGATCAAGAGAAATTGGAACAATGAAATGCCTTGGCGCTCTCGATAAATTTGTCGTTGAACTTTTTCTTCTTGAATCCTCGATGCAGGGACTGACAGGTTCAATAATAGGAGTGATATTTGGTGGCACTGCCACATTTATCATTTATCTTTTTAAATATAAAGGACTAATCTGGAGTATTTTCCCTGCAGGACTATTGCTAAAGTACTCTGCTTTCAGTGTAATTCTGGGAATCGCTATATCTGTCATCGGAGCCATCTACCCTGCCTATGTTTCGACAAAAATGGAACCAGCTGAAGCAATTCGCAGGGAGGTTTAAAAAGGAGAATAACATGCCGAAAGAAGCCATAGTAAGAACGATAGGATTAAAAAAAACATTTTTACTTGGAAAAATCCCGCTTCATGTTTTGAAAGGCATTGACATTGAAATTTATAGAGGAGAATACATATCAATCATGGGACCTTCTGGAAGCGGAAAAACAACACTTTTCAACATGATAGGCGGTCTTGATAAGCCAACAGAAGGCAAGGTGTATATTGATGAGGTTGATATCGCTCAACTTGATGCGTATGAACTGGCGTGGTTAAGATGCAGAAAAATCGGTTATATATTTCAGACATTTAACCTCATACCGGTTATGACAGCCCTTGAAAATGTCATGCTACCAATGATTTTTGGTGGCATGGAAAATGATGAAGCAATGAACAAAGCAAAGGGATTACTTGAAACAGTCGGTCTTGGTGCGCGATTGCACCATAAGCCATTTGAATTGTCAGGTGGACAGCAGCAACGTGTGGCAATCGCAAGAGCACTTGCAAATGACCCGGCAATTATTCTTGCTGATGAACCAACAGGAAACCTTGACCTGAAAACGGGTAAGGAAATCATCCACCTCCTTAAGGAAATGAATAAGAACAAAGAAGTAAGCATCATCACAGCAACTCACGATCTTAAAATGCTTGATGTGTCAGATAGAGTCATATGGATCAGAGACGGTATGATTGAAAGAATAGAAGACAGAGAAAACCTGCAAATTAAAGTCGGAGAAGTGGAAGGAGAGGAAGCAGGTTGATGCACGAGGATAAATTTATTTTTGGAATCATTGGTTGCGGAAACATAGGTTATGCTATTACCAAAGGATTGACAAAATATGCAAATATTCCTGCTGCGTTCATCTGCGCTAATGATATAGACCAATCAAAAGCAGAAACGTTTAAAAAACAACTGGGCATTCAAATTCTGTCTCTTTCTGATCTTGTGAAAAAATCACGGTTCATAATACTTGCTGTCAAACCAAAAGATATTTCTGCATTATGCCGCAATATTTCTTCTTTTGTTGAAAATTCTTCTATTGTGATAAGCGTTGCAGCCGGTATTAAAATAGAATCCCTGAACAAGAATTTCGGGAAAAAAATACCCACCATCAGAATGATGCCAAATCTTGCGGTTGAATACGGTAAAGGCCTCATTGGTTATTGTTCTGAAAATGTGCCTGAATCTGATGTAAAAGACATTGTGGGGATTTTTTCAAAGATTGCATTCTGTTTTCCTGTCAGGGAAAACGAAATGTTTCTTGTAACAGCAGTCGCTGGCAGCGGTCCTGGTTTTCTCTTTTATGTTGCCGAATTGATATACAAATTTCTGATAAAGAAAAACTTTTCTGAAGAAATTTCAAGAAAGGTTGTTGCATATCTTTTTGAAGGCACGGGACTGATGCTTTCAAACTCTGAAGCAAAACCTTCGGTCTTAAAAGAACGGGTGTGTTCTCCAGCAGGAACAACCATAGCAGGTATTTCTAAACTAACGGAAAATAATCTCGATTTAATTCTGGAAATGGCTTTTGAAGCCGCAGAAAAAAGAGCGATTGAACTGTCAAAATAACACAATCGATATCAGGAGGAAATATGAATGAACTCTCCAGAATCAAAGAAACTGTTGCGTTTCTGAAACCCCTTACGCGAACGAAACCAGAAATAGGTATTATCCTTGGAACAGGCCTCGGTAAATTCACAGAGAGAATCAATATTGAAAAAGTTATTCCTTACAATTCCATTCCAAATTTCCCTGTCTCTACTGTTGAAGGTCACGCAGGTAACCTCATCTTCGGAACAATTGGAAACAAAAAAATCGTCGCTTTCCAGGGGAGATTTCACCTTTACGAAGGTTATACTGCATCGGAAATTGCTCTTCCAATCAGAGTTTTGAAATTTCTTGGGGTCGAAGTTTTGCTTGAATCTAATGCCGCAGGCGGATTAAACCCAATGTTTAAGGCAGGCAACATTGTAGTCATTACTGACCATATCAATCTTACCGGACACAACCCCCTGATAGGAACCAATTACGAAGAAATTGGTGTAAGATTCCCTGACATGTCCAATGTATATGATGCGAAAATCATTGAACTTGCCGAAAATATCGCCCTTGAGAAAAAAATCCCCATCAAAAAGGGTGTTCTGGTGGGATTAACAGGTCCGAATCTTGAAACAAAGGCAGAATACAGATTTCTCAGAGCAATCGGCGCTGACATGGTTTGCATGTCCACGGTTATCGAAGTTATTGCCGCAGTGCATGCAGGTTTAAAAGTTTTTGGTGTATCTGTGATAAGCGATATGTGCCTGCCTGACGCCCTCAAAGTTACAACCTTTGAGGAAATACTTGCAACAGCCGCGGCAGCAGAACCTTTCTTGACAGACCTTTTTGAAAGTATTATAATTAAAATTCAGACAACGGATAACAAATGAGCGAAAAAGAAAAGACAAGATCAGATGGGAAAAAAGTAACACAAACGTTGGTGGAAAAAACCAACATTCGCTGCCGGGTATGTTTTATCGTAGATGGATATTATCCGGATGAAAAAAAATGCAGGCATTGCGGTGCCCGTCTGTTTGAAATAGACAGATATTAGGGAGGGGGTGACAGTATCTCTGTGGAAAAACAACACCACGAACACTTTGAAAAACTTTTCAAACAATTCAAACGAGAGGTTGAAAAGGAAGGCATCATAAGGGAAATCAAGAAACGTGAATTCTATGAAAAACCCAGCCAGTTGAGGCGTCGTAAAAAAATCAGAAAATATCGGACTCAATCTGTGTGAAAAATTCAATGCAACAAAATAGTTTTATCACAATTGGTTTGAATCCATGCCTTGATGTTAACTGTTATGTTAAGGAATTCAAATCAGATGATGTGATCCGAATTAACAAAAAGGTTGTATCTGCGGGTGGTAAGGCCATTAATATCGCAAAATTTCTTTGCCAGTTTGACGCAAATATCCAAACAATCGGCATGGTGGGCGGTTATAACGGAATCCGTTTCAAAAACCTGCTAAAAAATTCAGGCATTTCAACTGATCTCATGTTTGATATAGATGGAGAAACCAGAGAAAATTACAATTTTTTTTTGAAGATGGTACAGTTTTACGATTCAACGAATCCGGTCCTGCCATAAAAAAACAAACCCTGAGAAAAATACTTGATTGTGTGTTCAGTATTGACTTTACTCATGCAAAATGGATTCTTATTTCTGGTAGCATACCACCCGGTATACCCGAAAATTTTTATGCAAAATTGATAAATAAAATCCGCCGCAGAGGAAAAAATACGTTCATCGGACTTGATACAGATGGAAAATTTCTCGAATATGGCATTCGTGAAAAACCCGATCTGATAAAACCAAATATCTGGGAACTTGAAAGGCTTATGGCAAAAAAAATCTTGAATTTTGAACATTTGCTTAAAGCAGGTCAAAAACTCCTGAACTCAGGTATTCCTTTTATTATCGTAACAATGGGAAATAAAGGGGCTGCTGGATTTTCAAAAAACGGCTTTTTCTATGCAAAAGGACCAATTATCAATAATCCCGGTTCCGTTGGGTGCGGCGATGCTCTTCTTGCTGGCTTTGTTCTGTCCTTTTCTAAAACAGGCAACTTTAAACAATCATTGAGATTCGCGGTTGCATCAGGAACAGCAAAGGCAGCCAGACCATTTACAGATTTCCCCTGCCCTGGTGAAGTAAAAAAAATCCTTAAAAAAACATCTATTTGCGGTCTTGACGACCTGGACGAAGAAACAAAAAAATCACTCCTCCCAGAAGTGCCTGAAAAAAAATCAAAACCAGATTAATCAGTGCCATCGCAATTGCCGCTTCCTGTCCGATATAAGGTTTAAAGAAAAACAGATACCCGTATTCCCTTATTCCAAGTCCGCCAAGCGAAGGAACCATTGCTGAAAGCCATATGATTGGAATAAAAATAAAAAACAATGGAAAAGGAACAGGTGAAGTCCCAGCAGGAGAAATCATTATCATGCAGAGATACTGGACATAAACAGAAAGTACCTGTACACCGATGCTTGCCAAAAAGGCGTTGATAAAAACCCTGCGGTTGATACCATAATCCCTGAGATGATTGTAAAATGCCTTCAACTTCTGTCTGATTTTATGCGGAAAGACTTTGCCTGTGAAAATAGCAAGTTTATCCCAGAATATCATAAACCAGATAAATAGCACAAGAGCGAAAAGAAACACAAGGGAAATTTTCAACTTCACAGGCAGATGTCTCTGGTAATATAATAAACTGAGTATTGCCATGAAAATGGTTGACGAAGAACCAATAAAGCGGTCAAAAATTACAGAAGTACCAAGTTTCAATTTCTCTTCCTGATCCCTGGTGATATAAAAAATTTTGATTGCGTCTCCACCTGCGCCAGTCGGCAAAATAATATTAAAATACAACCCGATAAGAGAAAGGTTCCACACACTTGCAAAGGATATTTTTTTTCTGAATTCATCAAGAACAAAATACCATCTAAGAGCCATAAAAAAAGTCACCACATAATTAATCAAAATGATCGCGATGAAAAATGGCATATATACATTTCGCAAAATTCCAATCATCTGTGAAATGTCAATCTTCCTGGTAATCAAGAATATAAAAAACGCACTCACAGATATTTTAAACAAAACACCCATCAATCGTTTCATTTTTATTCCAATAAAAATTCTATCCTGTTCTGCTGGAAATAAGTTCCTTTCTTATACTATCAAGAATTCCATTGATAAACTTCCCGGCGTCCTGAGAACTATAAATTTTGGAAATTTCAATCGCCTCATTTATTGCCACAATGTCAGGCACTTCAGGAACAAAAACCATTTCATACACAGCAATTCTTAAAATATTACGGTCGATATAACTCATCCTTGATATATCCCAGTTTGTACAATATTTTGCAAGCAATCCGTCAATAAATTGTAGATTCTTTATCACACCCATTACAAGAGTCCTGGCAAGATGATAAACCTGCTGGTTTTGCTCTTCATCTTTCAGCACATCAACAACCTTTTCTTCAACCATTAAGTTGTGTATGTCAAGTTGATAACACGCCCTTAACGCAGAAATTCTTGCATTTCGTAAGATCTTTTTCATTTCAACAAATCATTAATATTTGCCATTTCAATGGCTGAAAGCGCAGCACTCCAGCCCTTGTTTCCCATTTTTGTCCCGACTCTTTCTGTTGCCTGTTCGAGGCTGTCTGCGATAATAATCCCATAGGTAACAGGCACAACCCCTTCACTGTTAATCTGTCCTAAAATCCTTGTAACCTGTCCTGCCACATATTCAAAATGCGGTGTTGCCCCACGAATAATAACTCCCAGGCATATCAGAGCATTGTATTTTTTTAGAGACGCCATTTTTCTTGCTGCAAAACCAATCTCAAATGAACCTGGTACCCAGACAATATCAATACCTTCATCTGACGCACCATGTCTTTTAAGACAATCCATTGCCCCATCAAGAAGATTTTTCGTCAGAAATTCATTAAACCTGCTTATCACGATTCCGAAACGCTTTCCTTCCGCAGAAAGATTTCCTTCAAAAATTCTCATTTTTTCCTCCCTTTGTTCTGAAATGAACACACATTTTTAATCATATGTTTCATTTTTAATCTTTTTGTTTCGAGATATTTAATGGAATGTGGATTCGGTGCCACCTCTATGGGAACGCGTTCAACAATCTGTATCCCATAACCTTCAAGACCAATAATTTTTCTGGGATTGTTGGTTAAAAGTCGAATATTGGTCAGCCCTAAATCAAGAAGAATCTGGGCGCCGATACCATAATCCCGCAGGTCATCCGGGTAACCAAGATACAGATTTGCTTCAACAGTATCAAGTTTCTTCTCTGCCTGAAGTTTATATGCCTTCAGTTTATCCGCAAGACCTATGCCCCTGCCTTCCTGAGGTAAATATATCAGTGCACCTCCGTGTTGTGAAATCATTTCAAGAGACCTGTGCAATTGATCGCCACAATCGCATCTAAAGGAATGAAAGATGTCTCCAGTGAGGCACTGTGAATGAACCCTTACCAGTGGTATTTTTTTATTCTCTGGCAGGTTTTTTACTAAAGCCAGATGATTGTTACCTTCTATTTTATCCCTGTAAAGAAAAAGGTCGAAAGTTCCAAATTTTGTCGGCAACTCAACAGACAATATTCTTTCAATCAGTTTTTCCCTCATCCTTCTGTATTTTATTAAATCTGCTATTGTAATGATTTTCAGGTTATGTTTTTTTGCAAATTTCAATAATTCAGGCATTCGCGCCATAGAACCATCGTCCGCCATTATTTCACATATCACTCCCGCAGGATAGTGTCCCGCAATTCTTGCAAGGTCAACCGCTGCTTCAGTGTGCCCGGCACGAACAAGCACACCGCCATGTTTTGCCTGAATGGGAAAAACATGCCCCGGTCTTGCAAGATCTTCTGGTTTTGTGGAAGGATTGATCAAAAGTTTTATCGTCTTTGCTCTATCATAGACTGAAATACCTGTTGTCACTCCATTTTTTGCATCAACAGAAACAGTAAATCCGGTTTGATGAAGTGCTGTGTTATCTTCCACCATCGGAGATAAATTTAACTCTCTTATTCTTTCCTGGGTTAATGCTACACATATTAATCCCCTGGCATGTTTAGCCATAAAGTTGATGTGCCCTGGACTTATCTTCTGAGCCGAACAAATCAAATCTCCTTCATTTTCTCTTTTTGCATCATCAACAACAACGACAAATTTCCCTTTTTTCAAATCCTCTATCGCTTTTTCCACAGTGCTGATTTCAGAAAATTGCTTCCTTACTGATTTCATATTTTTCCCTGTGTGTTTTTCCTTCTACTGTAGATTTCACAATGATATCCGTTTCAACATTCACTTTATCACCGATATTTTTCTCGCCAATTGTGGTATGCTCAATCGTATATGGAATTAACCATATAATAATCTGATTGCCAATAATATCAGCCACAGTAAGAGAAATTCCGTCTATCCCAACAGAACATTTGCGAACAAAGTACTTTATAAAATGAGCAGGGACCTGCACTTTAATAATATAGTTATCTCCCTCATTTTTCTTGTCTGAAAGTGTACCAGTGAAATCAATATGTCCTGAAAGAAAATGACCACCCACTCTTTCACCATATTTCAATGCCCGTTCAAGATTGACTTTTGATCCTGTTCTAACATAACCAAGGGTTGTCAATTTCTTTGTTTCGCGGGAAATTGTTGCATAAAATATACCACGATTGATTTTCTCAACTGTTAAACATACCCCATCTATACTGATACTGTCCCCTTCATGCAAATCGTCAAGGACTGTGTATGCTCTTATGCCAATTTCTGATGCCTGCCCTTTATTCTTCTTTTCAACAACGATTCCTGTTTCTTCAATTATTCCTGAGAACATTTTTAAACACAATCAACACATCGTTTGAAAACCTGATAATTTCTCCAAGACGAAAATTTGAATCTATTATCGGCGGCGTAATACCACCTTTAAATGGCGGATACACCGCATCACCACCAATAATTTTGCCGCCAACAAATACATAAATCTTATCAAACACTCCACAGTCGTAAAAAGACGTCAAAGTGTTTGTACCTCCTTCAACAAACAACCTGCCTATGCCCTTATCATACAAAAATTTGATCACCTGTCGAATATCAAGAAATCCCGCAGGAGTCCTATCAATCTCAATAAATTCAACATTTTCCGGGTATTTTACCCATGCTGGTTTTGTATCTTTACCTGTAAAAACAACCACGTTTCCCTGGTTATTTAAAAACATTTTCGTATCTGGTGGACATTTAAGATCACCATCGATAATAATTTTTGTATAACGTTTATTTTTCAGAAGCGATTTCCTGACTCCCCCAGGAACAGAATAATCAAGTTCTGGATCGTCTTTGATAACAGTTCCTGCTCCGACCATTATTGCATCATATTGAAATCTCAAGTTCCTGTTGAATTTTCTTGCATCCTCAGATGTGATCCATTTTGAGTTGCCGGAAGCATCAGCAATTTTGCCATCAATACTCATCGCCCATTTGAGAGTAATAAAAGGCCTTTTCTGTTTCATATATGTAAAATAAGATTCATTTAACTCCATGGCATGATTTTCTAACAGGCCATATCTCACTTCTATACCATGATTTTTTAAGATTACGACAGTTTTCCCGTTCACGCGAGGGTTTGGATCCAGGGTACAAAACACAACCTTTTTAATACCTGCTTTGATAATTGCGTCAGTACAGGGAGGAGTTTTGCCATAATGGCAGCATGGTTCAAGATTTACATAAAGAATAGCATCTTTTGCCTTTGCGCCTGCCATTTTCAACGCTTCCACTTCTGCGTGAGGCAATCCATAAGCTTTGTGCCAGCCCTGTCCAACAATGTGGCTTCCTTTGACGATAACAGCACCGACCATAGGATTGGGGCTGACCAGTCCAAGTCCATTTTCTGCAAGAGAAAGACATTTTTTCAGGAAAAGTTCATCCCTGGATAATTTCATCTCATTTCCTGACCACCGGTGACATTAATCGCCTGACCTGTCATATAATTAGCACGGTCACTTGCAAGAAAAACAGCCACATTAACAACATCTCTGTATGTACATGGCCTACCAAGTGGTACCTGATCAATATATTTTTTCTTAACCTCCTCTATTGAAATTCCCCATTTTTTCGCGTATTGCTGAAACAAACTTGTCTGCCACAGAGGACTCTCAAGAATATTACCCGGACATATTGCATTAACCCTTATATTAAATGGCGCAAGGTCAAGTGCAATACTTTGTGTCAGACCAATTCCACCGAATTTGCTTGCTGCATAAGCACAATTCCAGTAACTTCCCTTTTTACCCGACTTTGAGTTAATCTGAAGGATGACTCCGCTTCGCTGTTTCTTCATCACCCTTGCTACATATTTTGCGCAGACAAAATATCCTGTCAAATTCACCTCAATAATTTTCCTCCAGTCCTCCTCTGGAAAATCTGTAATTTCATAAGCCCTCAAGATACCCGCGTTTGCAATAAGAATATCAATCCTGCCAAACTCTGATTCAATTGCCTCAATTTCATTTCTCACCTGATTCTCATCAGTAATATCAATCTTTGCTTTTCTGCCATATCTGTTCATTTCTTTCAGTTTTTCCGCAACTCTATCAAGATTACTTTCGTCCACATCCCAGGGACATATAATTGCTCCCTCTTCTGCAAATCCATAACTCAACGCTTCTCCAAGACCTCTTGCTGCTCCTGTGATAATTGTGATTTTATCTTTCAGAACCTGTGATTCCATGATTCACTCCTGTATCTTCACGACAACCTTTAATACACTACCATTTTTCACAAGACGGATTCCTTTTTCAATATCTTCCAGTGGTATAACTTCAGTAATAAATTTTGATGGATCTATTTTCCTCGAAGATATTAAATCCACTGCCTTCTGGTAATCTTTTCTATTTGAAGCAAAGGCACCAAAAACTGAAATCTCCTGGTAATGAATGAGATTGCTGTCAATCGTAATCATTGAATCATCTTTTGGTAGCCCCCCGAAGAAACTGATTCTGCTGCACGGTGCCGCAATGGAAAATGCCTCAACCTGGGCCTGCTTTGCAGGACAGGCGGTAATAATTACTTCAGCTCCATAATTTTTTGTAATATCTTTTATTCTGGCAACAGTATTTTCAGTATTTGGGTCTATCAAAATAATATCTTCAAACTGGTTTGCAAATTTTTTTAAACGATCAAAAGCAGGATCAACCATGATTACCTTTTCTGCTCCTGATGCTCTGGCAAGAACAGCATGCATAAATCCAATTGGACCACCTCCATAGATAACAACAGTATCTCCACTCTGTATGTTTAAGTAATTCTGAGCATTGATCGCACAAGAAAGAGGTTCTATAAGAGCCCCTTCCAGTAAAGAAACATTTTCAGGTAAAGTCACCCAGGCGTTCTGTCTAATAGCAGGCGCTGGAATAATCATAAATTCAGCAAATCCTCCTGAATAATAATAACCGATCGCTTTTGTTTCAGGGCACAAATTATAAAGACCTTTTTCACACGCTCTGCAGTGTCCACAACCTATGGAAGTCACCGGTGTAATTCTGTCACCTTTTTTCAAGTTCGTGTTCACATTTTTTCCGATTTCAACAATTTCTCCAGTGATTTCATGCCCGATGATGGCTGGTGGAATAACCTTTTTATGTCCGTGGAAAAAAGTTCTTACATCGGTCCCGCATATCGCACAATAATTGACCTTCATCAAAATTTCATCTTCTGCACAAAATGGCGATTCCCAGCTCCCTACACTGATTTTTTCTGGACCATTGAAAATTGCGGCTTTCAAAATTCCCTCCTTTTTGAACAATTTTATTAATTATTTTACTTCACTTTTATCATTTATGGAAATTTACAGGTTGAAAAAATCTCAAACAGACATTAAAATTTTTTCATGAGAAAATTCAATCAATTTGCCATTTTATTGTTGCTATTACAAACCATTCTGTATTGTTCAGATATCAGGGTGTATTTTTCTCCTTCCCAAAAGGTTGACAGATTAATCATGGACAGAATGCTTCAGGCAAAAAAATCAGTTTATATTGCAACTTATACATTTGGATGGAATGAAGGATTTGAAACCCTTGAAAAACTTGCAAAAAAAGGCATTGATATCAAAATACTTCTGCAATTTCCACAGGAAAATATTAATTTCAAACATACCCATATAAAAATCAAACAATGGAATAAAAAAAATTGTCGTTTGCATGCAAAATTCATTGTCATTGATGGGAAATATGTATTTGCAGGTTCTGCCAATTTCACTGAAAATTCTCTTATATGGGACTCGAATAATATTGTATTTTTTGATAATGAAAATGCAGGTAAGGTGTTTGCAGAAAATTTTTTGCTTCTGTGGAATGGTTCAATGGATTGCAAGACCTATAAGGATCAGACAGTTGAAATATATTTTTCACCTGTTTATGATTGCACACAAATCATAAGAAATGAAATAGGGAAAGCCCAAGATAATATCAAATTTGCAATGTTTTCATTTACCTCTGATTCTATTGCAGAAGAAATTTGCAGGATCGGACTTAAAGGCGTCAAAATTTATGGAATTTTTGAGGGTTCTCAGAATCCAGTATCAAATGAATATGATTTTTTGAAGAGATTCCATTTCTTTAACATCAAAAAAGATTGCTTTGTGGAAAACATTCATGATAAGTTCACAGTCATTGATGAAAAAACTGTGTTAACAGGTTCTTTCAATTACACAGAATCAGCAAGAAAAAATATTGAAACACTCATTGTCATAAAAAGACCTGACATCACAGCACTTTACAGCAGAAGATGGAAACACCTGTGGTTATGGTATTGACAATAATCAGATTTTTTTGTTCCAGGCATTAATAAAATTTCTTATTGACCTATCATAACTTTTTTCTGCCTCACGCGGGAAAAAACAACCAGGAATCTCGCCATTATCTCTGTGATACGCAACACATTCACAACACATACCACGTTTGTTGCAAGAAATATATGTGCAGGTACAATTTTTCAGATTCGTATCCCTATTAATACATTTCATGGTTGCCTCCTGCTTACTTTTTAAGAACGTTTTTTATAAAACTTTTCATTGTTTCAGGATCAAGCCCGTGTTCGGCATACAATTCATCAGGGGTACCGGAACTCCCATATTTTCTGATACCAAACCTGTGAAATTTTACATTAACCTGCTTTTCTGCAATATGTGCCGCTATGGTCATACCAAGTCCTGAATCAGCCACATGGTCCTCATAAGAAATGATTAAACCAGTTTTTATCCCGGACTCCATTGCATCCTGATCGATTTCAACAGGACAGGAACAATTAATAACACCAATACTGATTCCCTCCTGATTGAGCTGGTTAGAAATAGCAATTGCCCTTGGCACCAGTGCACCCATAGTATAAATATATCCCTGTTTCCCGTATCTTAAAATATCTGCCTTACCATATTCAAAATTGTAGTTTTCTCCAAACAATGGTTTTCCATCAGGAGTTGTTATAACCGGGGTGTTGGAACGTCCCATTCCAACAAAGAAATTTCCTGGATGTGCTGCCACATATCTTATGACCCTGTCGGTTTGATTGGCATCTGCAGGTATAACAAGTTTCATCCCGAAAACATTTCTAAAAAGGCCAATGTAATCAATACACTGATGAGTTTTCCCATCCTCACCTACATCCAGACCAAGGTGCGTACATACAATTTTCAAATTTGTGTAATTCTGATCGTTCAACCTGTGCTGATTGTAGGTTTCATCCACCCCAAAAACACCAAAATCTGCGAAAAAACTGATAGCACCCTCAACAGAAGCAGCGCCTGATACTGTTGCGGCATGATGCTCCTGAACCCCACACTGAAAGAATTTTTCAGGAAATTGTTTCGCAAACAAATCTGTTTTGACAGAACTCGCGAGGTCGCAGTCAAAGACAATAATAGGATTTTCTTTGTTATCTTTGTTTACCATGCCCAGATCCAGAAGTGCATTTCCAAATGCACTTCTGTTATCAATTTTTGTACCTGGCTCATATATGCGGGGTTTTCCCTGATTAATCGAAACTTTTATATCAAAATTCCTTTTCGGAAATGAATAATTTTTCCTCTTCCGTATCTCTTTATATTTTTCCAGGTCACCTTCTAACCCCAGTTCTTTGACTGCCTTATAATAATCTTCTTCTCCAAGGGTTTTTCCATGATAGGCGCACTTACCTTCCATAAAAGAAACGCCTTTTCCAATGGTTGTACTTGCAATAATGCAAACTGGTTTCTTGACTTCAAGACTGTTTTTTATCGTGCTGTAAAGTTGACCGAGATCGTGCCCATCAGTTTCCATTACTTCCCATCCATCAGCAAGATAATTTTCCTTAATGTTATTGGGCATGATATCAAAAATACAACCACTGATTTGAATTCTGTTATAGTCAATAATGACCCTGATATTGTCAAGTTTATATTTCATTGCAAAACGTCTTGCTTCTCCCACCTGCCCTTTTGTCTGTTCACCATCACTCATCAATACAAAAGTAAAAGCATCCCTATTTTTCATCTTATCAACAAGTGCATAACCACACCCAGCAGACAATCCCTGCCCAAGATTTCCTGTTCCCCACTCAACCCCTGGTACTTTTCTTACAACGTGTCCTTCAAAAATACTGCCGGTCTGCCTGAATGAAGCAATTGCCGTGTCAAGGTCAAAAAAACCAAGTCTTCCTAAAACAGCATACACCCCGGGAGAAGTATGCCCGAAACTGACAAGGATTTTATCTCGATCAGGATCATCAGGCGCTTCAGGACTTATTGCCGCATAATGGAAAACAATATTATAAATTTCCATCGCAGACATTGAACCACCGGGATGCCCTGATTTTGAAATAGTCGTCATCGTAAGCACATCTCTTCTACACAGATTGCTAAATTCCTGAAGTTTCTTTATTTCACTTTCAGACAACTGGCTATAAGGAAATCTTTTTGTGTTCATTTTTCTCCTTTCATGAAAGCAGTTGAACATGTTTTTTCAGGTGCCCTTCAACAAAACGGAAATAAAGTTCATAATTTTTTTTAATCAGAGTGTAATAATGTTCCTTCATTTTCTGCCCTTCAGGAGTATTGCCAATAATACTTCCGTAACTGATATGAATCAATTGCCTGACATTATTATCCAAAAACATTTCTTCAAGATTTTCATTTCTCATTCTTTCTGAATTAACCTTTGAAATATCTGCAGAAATTTCATACGATTTTGAGTTCTTTTCAAAGTCCTTTAGTGCAACTTCCATACACCGGGCAAAAAATTCCCTGTCAACGACTGCAATTGTTTTCAATGACTGGATCCATGAAGTCCCGGATGTCTTCACATGAAACCCATTGCCAAGTGTTTCCTTAAATACGGGATAAATACTGAACTTGTCGCTTCCCGAGTGAAGCGAAATTTTGTACAAACCAAAATGTTTTCTTATGTTATTATGAATCTCAAGATCTCGAACAAATTCACCTATATCCCCAATATAATCTATTCCTTTTTCAAATCTTCCCGGAAATCGTAATGCAAGACTATCAAATTCGATCTTTCTTTTTTTAAGTTCCATCACAATAAACACGTGTGCGTATGGAGTCGTTGGTACCTTTGTTTCATCAACTGAAACCTCAAAATCAAAATCATTTTTTTGGTCAGAAATAAATGTGTAACACTCTTCAATGAAATCGATAGCGCTTCCGTAAGTAGTAGCAAGATCTGAAATCATTTCTTCAGTGAAAACAAAAGAAAATCCCTCACAGGCAAAATTTTTGCCAGCATATTCTTTGCAATACCTCTCAATATTATACTTTTCGCATGATGATACCTCTGAATGGCTTTTTATTTTATCAGATGGGTCTATAGTGAAAAATGTATATCCAGCGGAAATTGCCTGCTGAAGCACATCTAAACTTTTAGCATGGTCAGCATCTGCGCCAAATCCATCTGACCAACCACAGACAAAACACCAGAAAATCGCGTCGTCAAGAACCTGCTTGAATGTTCTTCCTGTTCTTTCAAGTTCTCTTGCTGACTGCTGTGCAAAAATCGGAAAAAATTCACTACCCTTCACTGCCCGGATATGGCCAGGGGTTGCAAAACCTGTTCTGTCACCAAAACCAAAAGAATTTTTCATTCCTGCACAGGCCGGTGCGAGAAAAGAAAAAGTGTTCCTCAATATCTCAATTGACTTCTCGCGTTCAATAAACTGAAAAGATTTATTACCAATCACCAGATACATTTCTCCATTTTTTTCAGCAATGAAGTAATAGTCATCCCCATGTTTTCTTAATGAACTTTCAAGAAATCTAAAATCAGGGTATTTCTCCTTAAATAAACGATTCATTTTCTCCTTTCATAGAGTTTATCTATATCAGGTACGCATCCGTTCTTCAACCTGAAAAGTATCTCTCCTGCATTTTCAACAACAAGAGTATCCTGCTTCTTGCGAAAATCATCGATATTTATTTCGTCTGGACTTATGTACCCCAGGTTAATCTGCTGACAAACATGTTGATCTATGCCTGTTGCAAGATGAACATTGATTCTTGGGGTTTCAACTCCATCAACAAACGTTCCAATTCCTTTCACATGTGTTGAATGAGCAAGAATTCCACCCGGGAAATTTTTAAATTTTTCCCATTGTTTGAGAAAATAGTCACGCGTATGATATCCAACCTGCTTTATATATTTCCCATGAGTATAAGACACCTCTGTTATATGTGGTGCGTAAATAATCAAACTTCCTCCATCAGAAACAATCGGTTCAAGTTTGTACATACATTTACCAGCAGTCCATATATCATCATACATTACTGGCGCCATCGAAAGCACCTGTTTATAACTTTTCTCAACATATTCAATGTTCAATTGTGCCGATAAATCTGCTGCCGCAGACCATGCTTCATTGTCGCCTGCAAAGATTCCATAGACCTTTTTTTCCTTTACAACATAGCATATCTGAGTTATCGGTTTTTTTATAAAAGAAACTGCTTTATTGATTGCTTCTCTTACAGGAGTATTTTTCACGCCATTAATTTTAGGATTTGTAATCAATGCTCCAAGCCAGTGAAACTTGTGCAGGAAATGGGGTCCTGAAATTCCAGGGAAAAGATACTTATACCCCCCGGAAAATCCAACAACTTCATGAGGAAAAACTGGCCCGGCAAGTACAATATGGTCGTAATCAAGGATAATCCTGTTGATTGTAACAGGAATGTTTTCGTTCAAAAGCCCACCAGAAATTTCTGAAATTTCATCGGACGTAATGGTACCGATTTCCAGTATAGTTTTTTCATCATCCCAGCAATGTTGAAATATCTGCGTCTTCGGATATTTCCCCTGAAACTCGTGACAGTTTATTCCAAACAATTTTTCAATATTTTCCCTGGACATTACTGGATGCGTTCCAAGGGCTATCATAAAATCCAGCCGTGCAGTAACATGATAGAGAGTGTCAGCAATGGTTCTGAAAACAGTTCCTGTTGGACCAGATCTGGTACTATCAGGTATAATCACCAGAACCCTTTGATTTTTCTCCAACCCAACAGAAAGAACAATATCTCGCAAAATAGAACCAAAATCCTGTTCAGATAACGCCACATCTTTGTTGCCTGTGCCCTTTTTCATAATATCAACAACCTCCCATCAGGATTAAACTGTTCATAAAGAGATTTCCTTATTTCCTGATTTTTTCTGTAAGCAACGACATGGTTGTAATTCTGGTTTTGCCACGGTGGTGTGTCTGGTAGGGCTTTAGAAAATTCATCAATCAAGTGTTGCTCCATTTCCACATGGTACTTACCCTGTAAAAACAATCCAAACGCCTCAGAAAATTGTTTCCAGGAATCATTTTCAATTCCAGGTGTAACGGGATAAAAAAAACCATTATTTTTTTTGATGGCATCAAGGTCTCCAGGGGCATCACCAATCATAAGGACCTGTTCATCAGAATATTTGCCAATTTTCTTCAAAATCTCTATATGGTATGTTTTGCTTCCCATTTCCTGACCGCAGATAATTTTCACATATTTCAAAAGATCATGGGTATCCCAGTAATTGAATAAGTCCTGGTACGGTGTTTGAGAAACTACAGCAATATCCGCATGTTTGTATATCATTTCAAGACATTCTCTCACGTTTTCAAATGGCTGAATTTTATCAACGATCACATCAAGCGCTTTATTAACTGCATGACTCCATCCTGAAAGTTTATAAAGTTCAAAATCAAGTGGTCTTGTTGAAATAAACTGGCTCAACGAAATATTTCCCATACCAGAATTGTTGTTTCTGCAAAATTCAATATACTGGTCAACAGGTTCAATGTTCGGCACAACCACATTCATTTTTTCTACTTGGGATTGAACATCCTTCCGACTGTTCAAAGCCATCAATATCAATCTGATAGCGATAAACCTGTTGCAACCTCGGTGAACAGAAAAAAGATTATAAAATTCAGCAACCTCTCTAAAGTAGGATTCAATCTTCCACAGTTGATAAAATTCCATGTATAACGGATGAAATATCAGCATCTGTTTGGCATTCATGTTGTCAACAATACATCCATCCGTATCAATTGCCACAAGAAAATCTTTTGTTTTCTTGAACAACTTCTTATGCTCTTCTGGATTTTCTTGCAATTTTCGGCCTGCAGGTTTTTCAAACATATGCAATAGTAAAACCAGTGATTTGCACCCGGAATATTAAATCTCATTTACTTTGTAATTTCCCTTTCAGGTCTTCCGGGAAGCAACCATTCAGTATGGAACTCGCGCACCTTTCCTTCTTCATTTGTAACAAGTTCTGGATCATCAGGCCCACCAATTTTAAAATAACCGTGGGCTCCGAAATAATCTCGCTGAAGAGCAGAAACCTGGGCAGACGGCATCACAGGTGACGTAATCTGCATTATGTAATCAAGTGCACCAGACATAGCCAGAACAGGAACTCCGCCATGGTGAGCGATATCAATAAATTTTGCAAGTTTTCCTGCATTGGTCTCAACAAAACTGGCAAATTTTGGTGCTGCAAGAAGATTGGGAAGATCCGGTTCAGCTTCATATGCCTTGGTAATTTCGTCGAGAAATTGAGCCCTGATGATACATCCCGCACGCCATATTTTTGCGATTCTGCCTATATTGAGGTTGAAATTGTATTCTTTTGATGCAGCCTGAAGTAAAGCAATTCCCTGAGCATAGGATGAAATTTTGGCTATGTACAGAGCGTCGTGGGCTATTTCAACAATTGACTTTTTATCTCCATTGAATTTGCCTGACGCAATTGTGATTTTTTTTGCCATGGATAGACGTAATTGTTTATCCTGAGACATCTCTCTTGAAAACACTGCTGCAGCAATTGTTGGAATCGGCACCAGTAGTTCAAGAGCGCTTTGAACAGTCCATGTTCCAGTGCCTTTCATTCTCGTAATGTCAGCGACCCTGTCAACAAGAAATTCGTCAGAACCCTGATGTTTCTGTTTCATGCTATCAGCAGTGATTTCTATCAAATATGATCTCAAAATATCATCCTTACCATTCCATTGTGCCATAATTTCAGCAATTTCGTCTGCTCTCATTCCGATGTTTTTAAAAAACCACGCAACCTCACCAATCAACTGCATATCCCCGTATTCAATTCCATTATGAATGGTTTTCACAAAGTGACCTGCTCCATCAGGCCCTATGTAATCAACACATGGTTCACCATCATATGCCTTTGCTGAAATATCTCTGAAGATTTTCTCCACAAGATTGTATGCTTCTTTCTGCCCACCAGGCATAATGGCAGGCCCTTTCAACGCACCTTCTTCTCCTCCTGAAACGCCTGTCCCGATAAAAAGAATTCCTTTTTCTGACAACATTTTATTTCTTCTGATTGTATCCTTAAAAAATGAATTGCCCCCATCAATAATAAGGTCCCCTGTTTTCAGATAAGGGAGAAGCGTTTCGATGAAATTATCTACTGGTTGTCCTTCTTTTACCATCAGCATAATCTTTTTTGGACTTTCCAGAGAATCAACCAGATCCTTTAATTCATAGGTAGGAATAATATTTTTTCCTCTGGCAGGACCTTCTGCAAACGCTTTTGTTTTCTCTGCTGTTCTATTATAGACTGCAACAGTATAACCTTTGCTTTCCATATTGAGGGCAAGGCTTCTTCCCATGACTTCCATTCCAATTATCGCTATATTTGCTTTTTTCATTTTTTGCTCTCCTTTTTTGCAAAATTTAAACCCCTGAATACGCGTTGAATCCTCCGTCCACAGGAACCACAACGCCTGTAACAAATTTTGACGCTTTTGACGCAAGCCAAATACAGGTTCCTATTAAATCATCCGGTTCACCAAATTTCCCCATTGGCGTGTGATTAATAATTGTTTGACCTCTTGGAGTAAGATTATTTTTTTCGTCTGTCAGAAGATAACGATTTTGCTGCGTGAGGAAAAAACCAGGTGCTATTGCATTAACCCTTAAAAGTTTATTGTATTCCATTGCAAAATGAACAGCCAGCCATTGCGTAAAATTACTTACTGCTGCTTTTGCTGCAGAATAACCAGGAATCCTTGTAAGGGGTCTGAACGCATTCATGGAAGATATGTTGATGATGGAACCACCGCCGGGATTTTTTACCATTTCCCTTCCAAACACCTGCGATGGAAGTATCGCCCCTCCAAAAAGATTCAGCGCCACAACCTTTTCAAGCGCATCAAGAGGAAGGTCAAAAAAACTTAATTCAGGAGATGTTGTCGCCTCCTTTAAGTTTCCTCCAGCGCAATTTACAAGAATATCAACTTTCTTATATCTTTGTAGAATTTCTTTTGCACATTCCCTAATTTTATCTTTTTTCAGTACATCAATGTAAAACCCTTCTGCATCAAATCCTTTTTCATTTAACTGTTCTGCTGCTTCTTTGAAATTTTTCATATCAGCAATAGCAACAGACGCACCTGCACCAGCCAGTCCCTCACATATACTGAATCCAAGTACCCCGGCACCTCCTGTTACCACAGCATTCATTCCGTCAAGATTGAACAAACTCATACTTTCCTTATTCATGCAGCCTCCTTATTCATACATTAGATAATCAGGATGCGTGTGTCTTTGAAATGGACGTTTTTCACCAGCAAGTACCCAGAAATAATAAAGACGATGTTCTGGAATCACACTCACTGGATGATACCCCTTTGGAATTGTAATTAAATCATTTGGAAGAATCGGAAATGCAACATCCTGTGTTTCATCATAAACACGCATCATACCAAAACCTGTTTTTTCTGGTTCACATTTGAAAAAATATAGTTCTTCATGTTTGCTTTCTTCCGGCGTTTTTTCTTCATCGTGTTTATGTGGAGGAAAACAGGACCAGTGTCCAGTATCATGAATTGTTTCACCCGCTATGATTTTGGAAGCAGGAAAATTCTGGGGCATGATATTAAAAATTGAACGCTGATAATTGGATTTTCCTGCTCTTTGAAGCTTTATTTCGTCAGGCGGAATAAAAACAGGAGAAAAATTTCCACTGGAAGGAGCAGAAACCGCAACCACTTCTGAACCGGTTTCAGCTTTCACAGCATATCTGGTATCAGCAGGAATGTATAAAGAAACTGGTTTATCATCAAAAACCCCGTTCCTTTCCATGCAGAACGAAACATCTCCTATCCTGATGGTAATTTTTCCTGACATGATAACCCACAACCATTCCTCATTTTCAGTATTTTCTTCCAATGCAACTTCTGAAGTTGAGAACAAATAACTGAAGGAGAGAAATTTAAGGTCAGAATTCTCTGGTGAAACAATTTTTTTCTCAAAACCATGCTTTTTTGCAATTGAAAATCTCATTGACATCGCATCTCCTGGATTATCGGGTTATAAGAACAAACTGTTTTGTAAATTATACTGAATTTCTTCAAAAAATCAATTTTCTTTCTATCAGACAGGTTGTGCCAAACACATCAAAAAGAACCCTGTGCCGGAATTTTTCAATGCAGACCTCAATTTCAATCATATCTTTGGTTCTACCAATAATACTCCATGATTCCGGAACATCACCAATAGTATTGGAAAAACGTTTGATAATATATCTTGCCTTCTTGATTTCAGGAGGGGATTTTTCATTATCTTTTAGATAATGACATTCTTCAATATTCAAGCCATTCGGCAGAATCTCATTTAAATTTTTTTTGATAAAGTCAGCCGAAATATCCATATTCACAACATATATATCAACAATCTCATTGATACCAGAAATCCCAACTGCAATAGGTGGGCCAAGGCTCATTTTGACTCTTCGACTGTAACCATGAGAAAATTCCAGGTCTACCTGTAATCTTCTCATTGCCCTTTCAAAGATTTTACCAATGTAATTGACAGATATAAACCTGGCAACATCCTGCCTTTTGTAAATGATTCTCAATACTGGCATTGGTTTTTTATGTAGAGTTCTTCTATATTATGAAACAGCCCGCCATGTACTGTGGGCTTCAAATTTCCGAATTTGTCTTTGACTGCGTACAGAACTGCCTGTGTGGCGGTAAAAATCATTACCTGATTTTCACATATCAATTCCTGCCACCTGTCATAAAGAAGTTTTCTTTTTTTTTCGTCCATCTGCTTTGCCGCGTCCTCAAAAATTCTATCAACTTCTTTTTCCCAGTCATACAAAGACCTTGAAGAACCAAGATTCCATAAATGAAGATGCCCGGTTGTAACCCAAACATTCTTTCCAAAGTGAGGGTCAATGCCACCAGTCAGTCCAATAATAACAGATTCCCAATCTTTTGTTGCATTAATCCTGGTCACAAGAGAATTGAAATCAACAGGAAGAAAATTCACCTTCATACCAAGTTTTTCGAGATCGTTCCTTATCAGGTTTGCCTGCTCAATCCTCTCAGAACTATTACTGTTTGTAATGAGAGAAAAAGAAACCTGATTACCTTTAGAATCATAAAGAAGGCCATCTTTACCTGCTTTAAATCCACCTTCAACAAGATATTTCCTTGCTTCATCAAGATTATAAGGAAATTTTTTTATTCTGGGATTGTAAAATTCCTGGACAGATTCATTTACCGGGCCGTAGAGCGGATATCCCAGACCAGCAAAAATATTGTTGATAATTGTTTGCCTGTCAATCGCACATGAAACAGCCCTTCTAAAATTTATATTTCTGAACCATTCTTTTTTGTATTCAGGAATATTGCTATCAAGATTTTGATTAAAAATAATAAATTGAGAACTCAATGATGGTCCGACATTGTAAAATTTCACCCCGGGAAGATTTGCCCGTTTAAGTAACAAATAATCCTGTGCTCTTAACGAAATCATGTCAAGTTCGCCCTTTTTAAACTTCAACAGAGCCATATTCTGGTCAGGAATTGTAAGAATAATAATTCTATCAATATAGGGCTGTTGGTTGCCGTTTGAATCGTATTTCCAGTACATCTTGTTCTTTTTCAATATTACCCATTCTCCAGGACGAAAATCTTCAAGCATGAAAGGACCTGTTCCCACAATATCCTGCGGTTTTGAATTGAGACCCATGGCAGATGAAAATTTGTTTTCATCAACATCTTTCCTGTATTTATGTTCAGGAAGTATCTCCTGACCCATTAACCTGAGAAATGGTGCAAACCTGTCTGGCAAAATAAACCTCACTGTAAAGTTATCAATCGCCTTCACCTTGATTGACTGATTGTTTATTGTAAAAATATCCCTGCTGCTAGTAGGGATTTCAGGATTGAAAATCAAACGGTTAAATGTAAACTCAACATCCTTTGCGGTAAATTGGACACCATCATTCCAGTAAACATCTTTTCTTAAATGAAATGTCCATATTCTACCGGTTGCATCTATATCCCAGGATTCCGCAAGATTTGGCTTGATTTTTAAGGTAACACCATCAGTTGCAATCAAACCTTCAAAAATAAACCCTGTAACAAAAGTAGTACTGGTTTCTTTTGCAACGACTGGATTAAATGATTTTGGTATTGATGACGCTGAAATTACAATTGACCCGCCAGGTTTTATTTCTATCGCCCTGACAGTGCACGCGAAAACAAAGAAAAACAAAAAACAAAAATCAATTATTCTGTGCCGGCGGCACATTTGTGGAAGGTGTTGTTGGAACCGATTGCACTGGTTCTTCTGATTGAGGAACAGAACCCTTCTGTACTTCACGCTGAATCACAGAACCACCTCTGTACTTAAATGAAACAGTGGTAAGAAGAATACAATTAACCATGAACAAAACAGCAAGTATTGTTGTAATTCTGTTCATAATCGCGGGTGTCTCTGCACCAAATACGGTCTCCATTCCTCCCCCGCCAAAAACATTTGCCATAGAAGAACCCTTGCCACTCTGAAGAAGCACCGCCACTATCAACATGATTGATACAATCAAATGGACAACGATTAAAAATGTCATCATATGAACCTCGCAATTTCAATTCTTCTTGAAAGATATTATTCTCGAAAAAGATTCTATTTTCAAACTTGCTCCACCAACAAGGACACCGTTAATATCTGGCTGAGTCATCAATTCGTCTATGTTTTCGGGTTTCACACTACCGCCATAAAGAACCCGAAGCATTTTAGAAGATCCCCCATAAATTTTCTCAAGCACACTTTTTATAAAGGAGTGAACCTGTTGAGCCTGCTGGGGGGTTGCATTTTTCCCAGTACCTATTGCCCAGACGGGTTCATACGCTATGACAACATTGTTGATAAGAGCGCTGGAGATGTGCTGTAAACCGGTTTTCAACTGACTTTCAACCACAGAAAAAGTTTCACCTTTTTCATTCTGCTGGAGTGTTTCACCAACGCACAAAATCGGCGTCATCCCACACTCAACAACACTTTTTACCTTTTCTGATATAAACTGGTCTGTCTCTTTAAAAATCTGCCTTCTTTCTGAGTGGCCGCATATAACAAAAGATGCTCCAGCATCCTTAATCATGAACGGACTGACCTCACCTGTAAAAGCACCTTCTTTCGCAGGATACACATTTTGCGCTCCAACAAAAATCCCGGAATCTTTAAGTACTTTACTGACTACCATTAATGAAGGAAACGGTACACAAACAAGAACATCCCTGTCATTTTGTTTTGAAATTTTTTTCAACTCCAAAGCAAATAATTCTGCTTCTGAGGGCGTTTTATACATTTTCCAGTTGCCCGCAATAAGTGGTTTTATCAATTTTTCCTCACTTTTTAAGAATATCTATTCCAGGCAACCCCTTTCCTTCAAGAAATTCAAGAGAAGCACCGCCACCTGTACAGATGTGAGAAATTTTATCTGCAACGCCTGCCTTATTGATTGCTGCTATTGAATCACCGCCGCCAACTACAGAAAACGCATTACTTGCTGCAACTGCTTTTGCAATCTCAATAGTCCCTTTTGCAAACGGTTCTATTTCAAAAACACCCATCGGGCCGTTCCAGAATATTGTTTTTGACCTTCTGATACAATCAGCATACTCTTCAACCGCCTGTGGTCCAATGTCCACGCCAGTCCATCCAATAGGAACAGTACCCCTTTCGGTCGTAAAATAGTGAGCGTCTTCTGCGATTTTATCAGCAACAACGTGATCCAGCGGAGTATGAAATTCAAGATGCCGTTTTCTCAATTCCTTATAAATCTCTTTTGCCAGAGGAATTGCGTCTGCTTCAACCTTTGAGTTTCCTGTTTCCCAATTATTCGCCCTGATAAAGGTATAAGCCATAACACCGCCAGTAATAATCGTATCCACCTTATCAAGCAAATTTTTTATCATCCCTATTTTATCAGCAACCTTTGCTCCGCCTATAATCAACAAAAAAGGTCTTTCTGGTTTTTCAAGCAGTTTACTCAACGCGTTCACCTCTTTTTCAATCAGAAAGCCAGATGCCTTATCCTGAAGGAATTTTGTGATACCAACAATTGAAGCATGAGCACGATGGGATGAACCAAAGGCATCGTTTACATAACAATCCGCAAGTTCTGCCAAACTTTTTGAAAAGGACTCATCATTTTCCTCTTCTTCAGGATGAAATCTCAAATTTTCAAGTAGAACAACATCTCCTGATTTTGCGGAATCAACAACTTTTTTTGCTTCTGCTCCCACACAATCCTTAGCAAATTTCACCTGTTTGCCGGTAAGTTCAGAAAGACGCTTTGCCACAGGGTCAAGGCTCATTTCTGCAACTGGTTTTCCTTTTGGTCTTCCAAGATGTGAAGCACAAATCACGACCGCATTCTGACTCAACAAATAATTAATTGTATCCAGTGACGCTCTGATTCTCGTATCATCTGTGATGTTTAAATTTTTGTCAAGAGGGACATTAAAGTCAACCCGAAGAAAAACACGCTTTCCTGAATAATCTTTGTCCTTAACTGTTATCAATTCCATTGTTTCCTCCCGGGAAACTTAACCTTTTTTTGCTACGAGTTTCAAAAGGTCAACAATCCTGCAACTATATCCCCACTCATTGTCATACCATCCAAACACTTTCGCCATATCTCCTTCAATGAGATAGGTCGATAGGGCATCAAAAATACAGGAATGTTCATTCCTGACAAAATCCTTTGAAACAAGTGGTTCATCACAATATTGCAGAATACCCTTCAACGACGTTTCTGACGCTTTTTTGAATGCCTCGTTGATTGCTTTATCGTCAACTTTTTTCTCAAGTTGGGCGACAAAATCAACTATTGACACTGTGGATGTCGGAACCCTTATTGCAATACCATTTAATTTCCCGTTTAATTTTGGAATAACCTTACCAATTGCTTTTGCAGCGCCTGTTGTGGTCGGAATCATTGACAAAGCCGCTGCTCTTGCCCTTCGAAGGTCTTTGTGGGGAAGGTCAAGAATTCTCTGGTCATTTGTGTAGGCATGAATGGTTGTCATTAAACCCCTTACAACGCCGAATGAGTCATCAAGAACCTTTACCATTGGAGCAAGACAGTTTGTAGTACAGGATGCATTTGAAATAATATGATGTTTTGCGGGGTCATACATTGAGTCATTCACTCCAATAACAATCATCACATCTTCACCCTTGGCAGGAGCAGTGATAATAACCTTTTTTGCACCTGCTTCTATATGTGCCTTTGCTTTCTCTGCTTCTGTGAAAAGCCCGGTTGATTCAACAACCATGTCCACCTTCAAATCTTTCCAGGGAAGATTTCTCGGATCTTTCTCAACAAGAACCTTGTATGGTTTCCCGTTAATTACAATTTCTTTTTCCTTTGCTTCAACACTACCCTGAAAAATACCGTAGTTTGAATCATACTTAAAAAGGTGAGCATTCGTTTTTACGTCCGCAATATCATTGAACGCTACTATTTCAAAACCCTCCATTCCTTTTTCAATTGCTGCCCTTAATACCAGTCTTCCAATTCTTCCAAAACCGTTAATCGCAACTCTCATAATTCCTCCTTTCAGGTATTTGTTAGGATGGTAATATTATTCTACACCTTTTACTGGATAGTGTCAAAATCTGACTTACCCACGAGTTCGTTCATAAATTGCTGCAGTTAAACTCCAATGTTTTCACAAAAGTATGTGGTCTTGATTTTGCAGGGTAAGATGTCTGGCAAAACTGCCATTGCGCTAAGCTCGGTATCTTCGACCCATATAGATTAACTTGACTGAAAACAAATTTATTATATTCTTATTCAATGGCAAACCTGAACTATAAAATTACAAAGGAAATATTATGGAAAAGAAAACAGAAAAAATGTTAAACGAATTCAAATCACCAGGTAGTATCTATAGAGGCGCTCCTTTCTGGGCATGGAATGGAAAACTTGAGCCAGAAGAATTGAGACGTCAGATAAGAATTATGTATCAAATGGGACTTGGTGGATTTTTTATGCATTCCCGCGTGGGTCTTGACACATCATATCTTTCAAACGAATGGTTTGAATGCATCAATGCCTGTACTGATGAAGCAGAAAAACTTAAGATGCTTGCCTATCTTTATGATGAAGATAGATGGCCATCAGGTGCTGCAGGAGGCCTTGTCACAAAAAATCCCAGGTACAGAATGCGACATCTTTGCATGAAAATATTTGAAAACATAAAACTGGTCAAATGGTCTAACAATGTCATTGCTGCATTTGCGGTAAATTTTGAAGGACGAAAGATAAAAGATTATAAAAAAATCAAGAAAAATGAAAAGTTATCCCGAAATACGACAATTATTGTCTTTTCTGTTGAAGTACAAAAAAATTCTGACTGGTACAATGGCTATGCTTATCTTGATACAATGAATGAACAAGCAGTAAAAGAATTCATAAAAATTACTCATCAGCGGTATAAAAAATATTCCGGGAAATATTTTGGAAAAGTCATTCCTGGAATTTTTACTGATGAACCAAATTATGGAAGCCATTACTTTCACTACATCTGGCCAGCCCAACCAGAAGCAAATATTGTTATCAGCTGGACAGAAAAATTGCCAGAGGTTTTTAAAAAACGATATGGTTATGATATTCTCAACCATTTGCCTGAAATCTATTACGATGTTGAAAATCAAAAAATATCAAAAGTGAGATACCATTATTTTGATTGTATTACGCACCTTTTTGTCAATGCCTTTGCAAAACAGATTTACGACTGGTGTGAAAAAAACAACATTCTTTTTACTGGACATGTTTTGTCTGAAGAAACGCTCATCTCACAGACGAATGTTGTTGGAAGTGCCCTTAGATTTTATGAGTATATGCAGGCGCCTGGTATGGACCTTCTTACCGAGCATAGAAGGGAATTCAACACTGCAAAACAGGTCAGTTCTGTGGCAAACCAGTTTGGAAGAAAATGGAGATTAACAGAAACATATGGATGCACTGGCTGGGACTTCCCATTTTCAGGACATAAAGCCCTTGGTGACTGGCAGACTGCGCTTGGAATCAACTTAAGATGCCAGCACTTATCATGGTATACAATGCTTGGTGAGGCAAAACGAGATTATCCTGCAAGTATTTTTTATCAATCTCCCTGGTGGCAAATTTATAGCAAGGTAGAAAACTATTTTGCCAGAATCTATGCTATGTTGACAAAGGGAAAAGAAATAAGAGACCTTCTTGTTATTCATCCCATTGAAAGCATGTGGGCAATCTTCAGAATGCCAGAACTTGACAGTGAAAAAAAATTGACTGAAAGAGATAAAGACATTATTGAATATGACAGAATGTTCCAGCAACTGTGTGATGTGTTTCTCTCAAACCACATTGATTTTGATTACGGCGACGAAGAAATTCTCTCTCGATGGGCAAAAGCAACTAAAGAAGATGGTTCTCCGGTATTTAAAGTTAATCAAGCCAGATATAAAGTAATTGTTGTTCCGCCTCTTTATACAATCAGAAGTTCTACATTGAATTTGTTGAAAAAATTCAACCAAGCAGGTGGAACTGTACTGTTTGTGGAAAAAATGCCTGAATATGTCGACGGATTATCCACTGAAGGAAATATTTTTGACGGTTTTGAAAAAGTAAATTCTTTCGAAGAGGCAGTAAAAAAACTTGAAGGCAAGGCAAAAAGGGTATCCATTACTGATGAAAATGGAAAAGAAATAAAGGAAATTCTTTATCTATTAAAGGAAGACAAGGATTCATATTATCTGTTTTTGTGTAATACTTCTATGGAATGGAAAAATCTTGCTGATAGACACACTCTTTCAAGAGATAGAGTCATTGAATTCAACAATGTCACAGTATCAGGAATACCTGACTGGCAGTATCCAGCCATTGAACTTGACCCTGATTCAGGGAAATGCTATGCAGTAGAAACAATAAAAAAGGAAAATGGGTATGCAATAAAAACATCTTTTCCTGCCATTGGAAGCAGACTCTTTATAGTACCGAAAAAACAACTTCATTTAAAAGTTGAAACAAGAGAAAACCTGAAAGAAATTCAAAGAATAAAAATTGAAAAAGATACCTGGGACATCTTACTGTCAGAACCAAATGTGTTTGTGCTTGATAAAGCAACGTATAAGATTGGAGAAACCGCCTGGCAGGAGAAAAAGGAAATTCTTAAGCTCGACAGAGAATTGAGAAAACAACTTGGTATTCCTCTGCGAGGCGGACAAATGGTTCAACCGTGGGCAAGAGAAAAAAATAAAAAACTTAAAACTACTCCTGTTACACTAAAGTATGTATTTTCAATTGAAAAAATTCCATCAGGTAGAATGTGCCTCGCCATTGAAAAACCATCACTTTACAACATTGATATTAACGGTTATTCATTATCTGCTGACATGAAATCAGGGTGGTGGGTTGATAAATCTCTTGAATTATTAGAATTTGATCCATGTATCCTTAAAAAAGGAGAAAACGAAATATTAATTGAAACCGGGTATAACGCAGAACATCCTGGATTTGAGATTATTTATTTACTTGGAAATTTTGGAGTAAAAATGGTTGATGGTACCCCGGTAATTACAGAAAAAGTGGAGAAACTTTCTATTGGAGATTGGACACAGCAGGGATTACTCTTTTATTCAGGCAATGTAACATATCTTCACGACATTCATGTGAACATTGAGCAAAATCAAAAAATTTTTGTAAACATTCCTGAATACTATGGCGCAGCAGTACGGATTCTTGTTGATGGAAAACAGGCAGGAATCATCGCCTGGCCACCAAACACCATTGATATTACAGAATTTGTCGCAGATGGGCAAGATCATACTCTCGGGATAGAAATTCTGGGACACAGAAAAAATTCTCATGGTCCTTTGCATTTCTATCAGAAATATCCTTTGTGGACAGGCCCATATCAGTTTATTGCAGAAGGAAATGAGTTTATTGACGATTATCAGATTGTGCCCTGCGGACTGATGAAAGATATTGAGATTATCACATACCAGATTTCATAGTTTGTTTCTATAATTACGGTTGAAACTGGAATTTGTTAACACTTCTGCCATTTATGATATTTCTTTAGTGCGAAGCTTGGAATGATAGGAACGTGCGAAACGATGGGCTTCGTTCCTGATATCCTGAAGAAGGTGAAGTTCACTTGAATTTTTCGGAAGAAAAATTGCCTTCTTACTCAAGCTTGAATACACAATTTCTTCTTTTTTGGCGAGCGCAACCACAGGAATATTCAATTTCAATTTCTTCAGTTCTTCAAGCACTTCGTTCAATTGTCCTTTACCGCCATCAACAAGGATTAAATCAGGTCTTGCTTGCATTTCTGGATCAGTAAATCGTCTCCTTATCACTTCCCTGAGCATACTATAATCATCAATTCCTTCCACAGTTTTAATTCTAAATTTCCTGTAATCTGCCCTACTCTGCACTCCACCCTTGAATACAACCCTGCTTCCAGTGGCATGGCTTCCACCAAAATGTGAAATATCGTATCCTTCAATCACTGCTGGTATTTTTCCAAGTGAAAGTTTTTCTGCAATAGCAGGCAATACATTTTCTCTTCTATAAAGAAGAAGTTCATCTTCACTTCTCCAGGGAAGACGTTCCTGCATCCTTTCAAGCAGATGAATTCTTTCAGCAATCAATTTTGCCTGCTCAAAATCCCAGTTTCTTATTACTTCATTCAACTGTTTTTTTAATTCCTTGCAATAGTTTTTGTATTTGCCTGAGAAAAATGCCTTAATTCCATCAATAATTTTTTTATATTCTTCTGGTTTTACATTACCGGTACAGGGACCACAACAGCGCTTTGTAAAAAAAAACGTACATGGCTTTGACGTTTTTCCTTCAATAATTCTTTTCCTGCAGGTTCTCACAGGATAATATTTTCTTATAAACCGTAATACCTGTTTCAATCCTTTCACATCTGTGAATGGACCAAAATACTGGGGTCCTGGTTTTTTTTGCTCTCTTACAACCATAACAGCAGGAAATATGTCATCTGTAATTTTTAACCACGGATAGGTTTTCCCATCCTTCAAATCAACATTATACCCGGGTTGATACTTTTTTATCAGAGAGCATTCGAGAACCAATGCCTCACCTTCTGATGCAACAGGAATTACTTCAATATCGTCAATTTCTTCAAGCAATGAAGCTCTTTTATATTCAAACGGGGTGGTAAAATAGGAATTAATACGACTGCGAAGATGTGCAGATTTCCCTACATAAAGGACATCTCCAGTGTTATTTCTGAAAATATACACACCAGGCGAATCAGGTATTGCCTTTATTTTGGTCTTCAGTTTTTCTTTCATCTTGAACTTGACTGTGACCGCCTGATTCTTTTTCTTTACTTTCCTTATTCAATTCATCCACATAATTAAGTCGCAGGTCAGTAAGAATATCTTCCAACATTCTTGTTTCGTCTTCCTCAAGGTTGCCCTTTGTTTTCACCTGAAGTGTTTCAAGAATATCAATCAATCTTTTTGCAAACTGCAAATTTCTTTCAGGCTTGCCGCTTACTGGGTTTGCCATCTTTCCCAGTGCCTGCCAGCAAAGAATATGAAGAAAATGCAATAATTCTATGAAATCTGTTTTTTCCATAATTATCTCCGTGTTGATTTACTAAAAATTAAGATGTCCAATTGATGAAAAATGTTTCACAAGGGATGAGCAAAATGGAACAAGAAATTTAAATCCACCGGCAAACACAATGGCATACACGATAAAAAGACCGTATCTTTCAATCCTGTCAAAAAATTCACCAAATCTTGGCGGCAGAAGAACAGCAACAATTCTTGAGCCATCAAGAGGTGGGATTGGAATCAGGTTAAAAAAACACAGAATGAAATTTATGAACGCTGCCAGTTGAAAAATTTCAGAAGCCATACCCTTTGTAATGCCACTGATTAAAGCAAAAATAAATCCAGCAATAAAATTTGCTGTGCAACCCGCAGCACCCACCATAACGATGCCCTTCTGATAATCCCTGAATCGCAATGGATTGATGGGCACAGGTTTCGCATAACCGAAGGGTACTCCCACTGTCAATGCAAGAAAAAGAGGGAGTATTACACTTCCTATCGGATCGAGATGGGCAATGGGATTCAATGTCAATCTTCCCATCAAATATGCTGTGTCATCACCATTATGATATGCAGCCAGACCATGTGAGTATTCATGGATCACAACTGAAAAAATCAAAAAGAAAAACAAAATCACATTTTCCATTTTAACATCCTTATACCAGCAAGTTCCGGAAATTTCAAAATAATAGCAAAAATGAAGTATAACAGGATTCCTGACACTGTTCCTGCAACAACAATTATAGCAGTTCCATAAGGTATCAGTATTCTCCTTATTGCTTCCATTATTATACCCCAGAAACACCCCACCAGAAAAACCCGTAAAAAACTTTTCATCACGTGTTCTATCTGAATCAAACCAAACTTTTTCTTGAATAACCATACCAACATCACGAGATTCTGCAATCCCACAATGGATGTTGACAATGCAATACCTCCATGCCCCATAAATTTCATCAATATCACATCAAACAATGCATTTGTTCCAATACTGATAAGCCCCACCTTTACAGGCGTCGCAGTATCCTGATGAGCATAAAATGCTCTTGTAATGATTATTGCTGCGCCGTAAAATACAAGTCCTATCGAATAAAGCATCAAAGGATATGCAGTAATCTCTACAGAATATCCTGTGAACATACCTCTTTTGAAAAAAAGCCCTATCATTTCTTTTCTAAAAACAATCATACCAATTGCAGAAGGAACAAGAAAAAAAATCGTCTGGTCCAGTCCTTTATGAAGATTATCTTTTACCTGCTGCATCTTTTTTATTGCAACATCTCCTGATAAATGTGGAAGAAGTACTGTTGCAAGTGAAATACTGAACACCCCAAGGGGAAGTTGATAAATCCTTGTCGCATACCACAGTGCTGAAACTGCACCTTCTGTAAGGCTGCGCGCAAAAGAATAGTCAACAAGCAGATTTATTGGACCAACAGACATTCCAATGATGACAGGGCTGAACATTTTCAACATTTTCATTAAGGCAGGATGTTTCCACTGGGTGTTGAAAACAATCGGTCCATGAACAGAAAACACTGCCGGTAATTGAAAAACAAACTGGCTCAATCCACCCAGCAGCACGCCTATCAAAAGAGCAAAAATTTTCTGTTCAAGGGTATTTCCAAAAAAATGAGTAAAAAAGAACAAACCGATAATCCACCAGAAATCAAGAATAATTGGATTCAATCCCGGAAGAACAAACCTGTGCCTTGCATTGAGCACACCCATCGCCCATGCAGCCAGAGAGACAAAAATGAGATAGGGAAATGTAAATCTCAATAAGAACAATATTTCTGAAATTTTTGCAGGCAAAGAAAAGTACTTTAGCAAAATCCAGCTTGCAAAAAGAATAAACACATACAGAACCACTGTTGCAATAAGAAAAAATGAAAATACGGCACCTGTAACTTTCAATATTTCTTCTTTTTTTTCACCCTTTGCAATCAGTTCAGAAATAACCGGGATGAAAGCTGTGCTCAGTGCCCCTTCTGCAAGAAGACCTCTGAAAAAATTGGGTATCATAAATGCGATTAAAAATGCGTCGTAGATACCTGTGGTGCCAAAAAATCTTGCCGTGACAATTTCTCTGATAAGGCCAGCAATACGGCATAAAATTGTCACAAGGGAAAGCCAGACAAAGGAATTCCTGATTTTATCAAAGGTCATTGCCTGGGTCGCAATAAAGGAAATAAGATGACATCACGTATGGAACTGCATCCTGTAAGAATCATCACCAGTCTGTCTATACCAATCCCGAGTCCGCCTGCAGGAGGCATTCCATACTCAAGCGCTTCTATATAATCCTCATCAATCACTTTAGGTCTCTCGCTTGGTCTCTGGAGTTCCTGTTCAAAACGTTTTTTCTGTTCGACAGGGTCATTCAATTCAGAATAGGCATTCGCCACTTCAAAACCGCCTATGAAAAGTTCAAATCTCTCAACCATTGATGGGTCCTGAGGCCATGATTTTGCAAGCGGCGATGTCTCCACAGGAAACTTCATAACA
>Ga0116165_1000441_pt1 | contig 35308 bp, 30 predicted proteins | sample AD_JPNMR1_MetaG_FD_89885 | JGI IMG/M metagenome (GOLD analysis project Ga0116165, IMG submission 89885) | Active sludge microbial communities of municipal wastewater-treating anaerobic digesters from Japan - AD_JPNMR1_MetaG | ecosystem: Engineered > Bioreactor > Anaerobic > Digestate | place...
AGTTTCTTCATTGCTGTTCTCCTTTCCGGCCGAGTTGAGGCCGAAACAAAACGTTCACTTCTTCACGCGTGTGTGTGGTCGCTATTTCCAGCCGCAGCTTCCAAGCCGCGGATTGACACGGATTGTTTATCCACAGATTTCACGGATTTTTAGTTGTTTAACCACAGATTTCACAGATTGCACAGATTTCAGAAAAAACGTATTAACCACGGATTCACACGGATTCACACGGATTTTGAACCACAGATTTCACAGATTTTTAGTTGTTTAACCACAGATTTCACGGATTTCACGGATTTCAAAGATTTTGATCCACAGATTACACAGAGTATTTTTCTGTTTAAGGACGGATTCAGAAAAACCGCAGCCTATCCGTCCCGCCGAATCTTTCCTCAACCCCCAGTCGAACGGAACCACAGATTTCACAGATTACTCAGATTTTTTTAACCACGGATGACCACAGATTTACACGGATTCATCCACGGTCTTCAAACGCAAAAAACCAACAATACAAACAAAACCACATTCTCAACAGCAGTATGACGTGCACTCTTTCCTTCTTCTCCAGGCATGATACCGGTAATATACAGGAACGGCCGAGCTGTGTCAAGAGAAAAAAATTTTTTTAACCACGGATTTCTCAGATTACACAGATTAAAAATAATGCAGAAAAAAAGAGGATGATTGTATATATTATAAACATCTGTAAAATCAGAAGATATATTTATTACGGCATGGGATAAAGCAGTGAATTGGACGAAAGGGCTTTTAATGACTGAAGGAATTTTTCTGCATAAACAGCTGACGGAATCGCTCATAGCGGCTGCTATGGAGGTTCATACAAAACTCGGACACGGATTTCTCGAAAGTATTTATGAAGCCGCGATGGCCGTCGAACTGGACCTGCGAAAAATCCCCTATGAGCAGCAGAAGCCGCTCCCTGTCTTTTACAAAGGGAAAAAACTGAAAGATTTTGTCTGCGACTTTTTGGTTGATCAGAAAGTTCTTCTGGAACTGAAGGCCTTGAAAACGATGTCCGCTGCAGAGGAGGCCCAGGTATTAAATTATCTCAAAGCCGGCAATTTAAAGGTAGGACTTCTTTTGAATTTCGGTGAACCCTCTCTGAAAATCAGACGTTTTGTCCTATAACCATAATCTGTGAAATCCGTGTTAATCTGCGGTTAATTGCAATCCAGACCGCTGTAACTAATTCTATTATAAAGACATAGAAACACAGAACCCGGAAAAGCGTTTCCCTGTTGAAAAAGAGACTGACCATGATTAAACTGGTTTTTATGGTTTCTCTGCATCACATCCAGCAGCACAGGGAGGAGATTCGGCGTATTGCCTCCGCTCACGGCGCGGAGAAGGTCTGGATTTTCGGCTCTGTGGCTGCCGGCAGAACAAACGCATCCAGCGACCTGGACCTTCTGGTGCGGATGCGTCCGGATGCGTCTCTGCTGGACCGGATTGCTCTGATGCAGGAGCTGGAAGCCCTGCTGGGGATCAAAGTTGATGCCGTCAATGAAAACGCCCTTCATCCTTCACTTCGTCAAACCATCCTGCAGGAGAGCATTCCTCTGTGAAGCGAGATTCTCTTTATCTGACTCACATTGCCGAGTGCATCCGCCGAATCGAGGATTATACCCGATGCGGAAAAGAAGAGTTTGTGAACTCTTCTCTTGTGCAGGATGCCGTGATACGCAATTTTGAAATCATCGGAGAGGCCGTCAAGAATATCTCTGACGACACGCTGGAGCGTCAACCCCATATTCCCTGGCGTCAGATCGCCTCTTTTTGGGATGTGCTCATCCACGGATATATGGGTGTTGATTTGAATGAAGTGTGGAATGTCATTGAACGAGACCTTCCTGCGCTCAAAGAGGCCGTAAACACCCTGCTTCTTTCCTAAAAGCAGCAGGCGTTCATCCTTGATTTATTTCCCCTCTGTGTAATCCGTGTAATCCGTGGTTAAAATCTGTGGACAAAAAAAGCCCTCTCGGTTTGAGAGGGCTTTTCGTGTGTTTCACAACGCGTTGGTTAAACGCTTTTGCCGATTCTGGTCCTTTGGAAACAGTTCTTATTTGCGGCGAAGGAACAGGCCGCCCAGACCCAGCAGCAGCATCGAAGCCGGCTCCGGAATCACAAATGCCGTTCCAAAAATCGTCGGTGAGCTGCCGTCAACTAGATCTATACGACCCAATCCCATGTCGACATCACCCAACTTTACTCCATCAAAGGTTGCTACGCAACCAATTCCGGGTTGAAGAACCCCCCCCTTTGAAGACGCAACATTAATTTCCCATGCATGGACCAAACCAAGAGGAAGTTTCATATCAGCGGAGTCAACAACCCCACAATCCTCAATGTAACTCAAATCTCCAGCTGCAGCCATTGGCGTCAAAATTACAGTGCCAGTGAGAGTCGGGGTATACATAAGCATAACATAGTAGCTATCGCTATCATCCGAGTGGATACCAACAGAATTTCCACCCTTCTCAAACTGAAGCGTCCTTAAGCCCGCCGGGGCCAAAGAAACTAATCCCAGAACCAGAACTAAACTTACGAGTTTCTTCATCATCGTTCTCCTTTCAATTGTTCGAACAATCGTTGTTTCTTGACGTTAACTTCCCGCGTGTGAAGTGTGTGTCAACAAATTAAGGCGTTACCCAGAAATTATAATTTGCAGAATCGCACGGGGTCAATCCCGGGCCCTTCGGAGGCTCTTTCACATCATAAGACGCAAGCAAAATATTCAAATCTTGGTTAAACACTCTCCGAAAACCTGTAATCGCATTGCCTTCTTGAAGATGGTCAAAATCTGCACATATCCCATTTGTTATCGTCGCGATGCCAGGACCTTTCGGGGGTTCTTTGACATCGTAAGCAGATAGCAAAATATTCAAATCCTGATTGAATACTCGGCGGAAACCAGTGATAGCGTTGCCTTCCATTGTTCCATTTGCATCGCCACGACAATTGTACTGGTAGCACCAGCAATTGGGCTTGCCGAACTGGACCCACGCCGCATAGAAGGGGGCTGTAGACTTAACGCATTCCTGGGGTGCGGAGGCGATATCTGCACAAGCGGTTGCGGAGACGGTGCCGAGGTTGTCGCCGACGATTCCGCCGCGGAGGGCATCGGGCTCAATGCAGACCTGGGCTGTGCTGCCGCCGAAGTTGCTCAGTTTGATGTTGGCCAGAACACCGCCGGCCGCCACACCGCCCTGGCTGCCGCTGTTGTCCAGCGCACCCAGGCTGATGACGAACGTGGTGGCAGGCAGGGTCGCCAGAACGCCCGCGGCATCCGGATCGGCCAGGGCATGGGCACCCGTGCCGGGCAGGGCTGTCTCATCGGCCAGTCCGCCGAGGAAGCCGGGGTTGCTGTAGTAGTAATCAATGTAGGCATTGAACGCGGCCATCACATCCGTGACATCCGCAATGGCGGCCAGTTCGGCCCCCGTAATGGTCACCTTCAGGGCCACGCCGCGGACCACCGCTCCGCCGTCAATCGCCAAAGCAATCTGGGCGGTTTCGCTGCCCGCATCCGAAACCGACACGGTCACATCCGCCAGTGCCGGCGCAGCGATCGCAATCGCCAACAAAATCGGGAGTACTTTTCTCATTGCTACACCTTCCTTTCTCTTTTTCTTTTTCCCTATTCATCACCCTAAGAGGCCACGCGCCTCAAAGGTCTCTTTTTTGCTTACTTCCCCCATGCTTTTTGGAATGATGAAACGAGATGCCTTTCCATCACCCATCCTCTTTTCACTCAACCATTGATTTTGGACTCCTCAATCACAACGCTGATAATACAATAAAGCCGCCGCCGAATCAAGAAAAATTTTGAAAAAGTCAAAAAAATCCGATAAGGGGCGGCTTACCTATATTGAAAAGCGTATTCGGATATGCTTTGTCCTGTTTTGTTAACTCCTCCATTTTGGACAAAAAGTTTCTTTTTCCGACGCCTCAAAAGACGATACAATAAAGAAAATTCGAAATTCTAAACTCTAAATCCTAAACCAAAAGGAATAATCGAAATACAAAATCCGAAATCCTAAATTCGAAATCCGAATTTTGATATTATAAAGATTGATGATGCTGAAAGACCTGTTATTAGGCCGGCTGCTTTTTACGCGAATATTTATGCTGACAGCTGGGTTTTTGCTGACGGCTGTCGGCGTTGCCGTCATTTATGCTGCCGGCCACCCAGCCCCGTTAGAGCCGCAAACCCCCTATCTTAACACTGAAACTCCCGATGAGGCGGACACACAGCCGGCTGAAACCGAAACTTCGACGACTTCGTCGGAGTGGGCCGCCAAATTGGCTTCTTTATGGAAAAAACAGATATTTTATGTCCTTATTGGCCTTGTCGGAATGATAACCGTCAACATCATCGGTTATCGCCGGCTTGGACCCGTTTCTTACGGTCTCTATGCGGCTGTGCTGGTTTTGCTGGCAATTTTGCTGGTTGATATGGTTGTCGATATCCCGTTCGTGCCTTACCGGGAGGGCCGGGCCCGCCGCTGGATTGAGTTTTCCATCGGCAGCCATACCTTCTTCCAGATCCAGCCGTCGGAGTTCTGCAAGATTGCCTTTATTCTCGCCCTGGCGTATTACCTGCGCTACCGCAAAAACTACCGCCGGCTGCTGGGACTTATCGGACCCTTTGCCCTGACGTTTTTGGCAATGGTGCTGATTCTGCTGGAGCCGGATTTGGGGACGGTGATCCTGATGATGCCGATTCTGTTTGCGATGCTGTTTGCAGCCGGGGCCAAGGGCTGGCATCTGCTGCTGGTGATCGGCCTGGCTCTGCTGACGAGCCCAATCCTGTGGATGTCGATGCGGGATTACCAGCGGATGCGAATCGCCAGTCTCGTTCTGCAGAGCCCCAAAGTGCGGGCGTTGGCCCGCGAGCACCCGACTTTTGCCCGGATTCTGGTCGGCAGACCTGAACGGCTCTACAATTGGAAGGAAGGCGGGGGTTATCAGCTGCTGCAGGCCAAGCAGGCCATCGCCTCCGGCGGGCTGTTCGGATACGGCTTTGCTCGCGGGCCCTATGTGCAGGACGACTTTTTCTTCCTGCCGGACAAGCACAACGACTTTGTCTTTGCTATTGTGGCTCACCAGTTTGGGCTGGTTGGGTGTCTCTTTATCCTTCTGCTGTATGGGGTAATTTTCGCGGCGGGGATGGAAATCGCCTGGCGGAATACCGACCCGTTCGGACGGCTGGTAGCCGTCGGCATCACGACGATGTTTGCCGTGCAGGTCTTCGTCAATATCGGAATGACGCTGGGGCTGATGCCCATTACCGGCCTGACGCTGCCGTTTATCAGCTACGGCGGCTCCAGTCTCCTGACCAACTATATTGCGCTGGGGCTGCTGAACAGCATCGGGCAATATCGGCCCTTCTCCGTCGCCCAAAAACCCTTTGAGTTTCTGCCGGAAACCTCTTAAGCCCCTTTGCCGAAGACCGGACGAATGTGCCGCTCGAGGAGGTTGGCCGAGACGTGTTTGGCAATCTCCTCCTCGAAGCGCTCCAGTGCGTCTGTAAACCGCCTGCCCATCTGAGCAGCGACCTTGTAGCCCACGTGCAGCAGCTGCCGGAAATGGGGATTGTAGTCGGGGCAGCGGGGGTTGTGCCGCAGGGCCGCCGCAAACCGCTTTCCATCCCACTGGTCCACCACCTTCGGCGCCGGCAGCTGGGCGGCATCGATATCAATCACCGTCGCATACGGCGCACACAGGGCCTGGCGGTTTTCGAGGGCCTTGGCATAGACCTCTTTGGCGATGGCCAGCCCTTCGCCGCCCGCTTCGGCCAGACCGATAAGCTCTTCCAGCCAGGTAGTGCCGGCCGTCTTCAGGTGCAGCCCGGCTCCGAATCGATGAATCGCCCGGCGGATGGGGCCGTAAATCGAAAACTTGTCGCTGCCGGAATGGACCGACAGCTTCAGATTGCCCGGCAGCCCGAACTCTTTGACGGCAAAGGCAATCACCGCCAAATCCTCGTTGAATTCCTTTTCGAACTGCTCCAGATTGCCGACATAATCGACCCCTTTATTGAATCGGCCGGTAAACTTGGGGGCAATCGTCTGGGCGGGAATGCCCTCGCGGGCAATCGCCGACAAAATCAGCAACAGCTCCACCGGCGTCTGCGGGCTGTCCGTCTCATCCATCGACACCTCCGTAATAAAGGTGCCGGTGCCCTTTTTTCCCGCCAGATGCCGATAGATGCGGCCCGCCTGTTGAACGGCAAACAGATACTTGGCCGCGGCGGCCTCGAGCGTCTTTTCGCTGATGACAAACGGACGCTCGATGCCCGGAATCGTCAGCGTTCCCAGAAAATCCCGGCAGGAGCGGACAAAGGCCTCCATCTCCTTCGATTCGGCGGGGTGTCCGATTTCCTCGGCCACATCGAGCGTAAAGAAATCGCTGCAGTCGATAAATGATTCCACGTTCTTGAAATTGATATGGTCGGCATCCACATAGTAGGAATGCTTCCAGCCCATGGCCGAAACGGCCGCATCCGCCTCGGCGCGGACATCCGCCGGCCGCGTGCCGATGATGGAATGCTCGCGAAAGGACTTGTTCCAGACCGGCACAATCTCGATACCCTCCGCCCGGGCCGCCTGCATCGCCCGAAGCTGTGCCCTGCCCTGATGCCCGAACCGATCACCGATGCCCATCGAAAACTTTTCCAACCGCTTGTCCGTCATAGCACACTCCTGCCTGAAAGAACGCCTTTTTATTGAGTAAAGGGACTATTTTCGGGAAAACCGGCCCGGGGGGCAAGGATTTTTTGGGATTAAAGAAGAGAAGAAAGCAAATGAAGAATTAGAAAATCCTAAATGCTAAATCCGAAATCCGAAGCTCGAAATCCGAAATAATTAACCACAGATTACACGGATTTCACAGATTCAAAAAAATAAACGAATTTACAGGATGACTGATAACTGCTCACTGATAACTGGTCACTGGCGACTGGAAGCTGGCCGCCGGAAGATAGCCCCGCCCGCAAGGGCGGGGAAAAAGAGCAGAAAGGGGGCGCGCCTTTTCTTTTCCCCGGGCTTATCGCCCGGGGCCATTTTCTTTGCAAGAACAAACGAAGAATTAAAAAACCGGAAAGCAATAGCAAATGAAAAAGAAGAATGAAGAATTGAGAATGAAAAAAGCGGATCGTTACTGCCAGAGGTCGGGGAAATGGATTTCGACGTTTTCGCGATAGGCCCGGTGTTCTCGGTCCATCTGCCGGGTCAGCCAGTATACCCGGACGGCATAGCCGATGGCCGAAAAGCCGGCCGCAAAGAAGATCGCCGCCGCCAGAAATGCAAACAAATCGCGCAGAATAAACACCAGCAGACCGAAGCCGATGAGGAACAGCCCGGTCAGAAAGGCCCCGACGGCCAGCGACCGTCCGGCCTGACGAAACGGCTCTCGTATGAAGAAAAACCGAAACATTTCACCCCCTACTCATTTTCCCGCAGCAAGCGTGCCGCCTCCTGCGCAAGCACCGGAATATCATGACTGGCTATGCCCCAGACCGTTTCATCCTCAACCGCAAAATAACCGTGAACCAAAACGTTGCGAAATCCGACAATCTGACGCGCCTGAGAAATTGACGATTCCAGCTCCGGAGCAATCCGCAAAATCTGATAAACGGCTTCTCCGATAATCATCAACTTTCGTTCTACAGCAGCCCGAAGGAGTTCATCCTGCTGATAATCCGTAAAGGTTCTGCCGGACAGAAAAGACCGGACCGCATCACAGGCCTGAACAATATCATACAAAAACGCTTTTGCCTTAGGCGGCATAGAGCTCAATCCGATTCTGATTGATGGATTCCATCAGATAAGGGTTTTGAACGGCCTTCACTTCCAGCAGGTCTATCCGCCGGCCAAATAAATTCTCCAGCTCCACCAGCAGATTCAGATAGGAATGTGCATGCTGCTTGGGGTCCGACGGAAAGAACTCTACCAGAAAATCCAAATCACTTCTGCCTTCTTCAAACCCGCCGGCCGCTGCCGACCCAAACAATTCGAGCCGTTTGACCCTGAATTGTCTGCATAATTGTTCTATGCGGGTTCGATTTTGTTCAATCAAGGCAATCATGCCTTCAATCCTATTGGTCCGGGGTCTTCCCGTCAAGAAATGAACAAAAAAGCGGGCCCCGAAAGAGGGGCCCGCCGATTGTCCGCAATTAATATCCGCCGCCGTGCGAATGGGTTTCTTTCTTTTCGGGTATCTCGCTGACAACCGCATCCGTCGTCAGCAGCAGCGACGCAATTGACGCCCCGTTCTGCAGCGCCGTGCGCTCGACTTTGGTCGGCACAATCACGCCGAATTTAATCATATCGCCGTACTCCTTGCGGACGGCATCATAGCCGAAGTTCTTGTCTTTGGATTCGAGAACCTTCTGGGCCACGATGGAGCCGTCCAGTCCGGCGTTGCAGGCAATCTGCTTAATCGGAGCAAAGACCGCCCGGCGGACAATATCGACGCCGATTGACTCATCGCCGACGCACTGAATCTTGTCCAGCGCCGGCAGGCACCGCAGCATCGCCACCCCGCCGCCCGGCAGAATGCCTTCCTCGACCGCCGCCCGGCAGGCATGGAGCGCATCTTCCACGCGGGCCTTCTTTTCCTTCATCTCGGCCTCCGTGGCCGCCCCGACGTTAATCTGGGCGACGCCGCCGGCCAGCTTGGCCAGCCGTTCCTGAAGCTTTTCAATATCATCCTCGCTGGTTGAGGCCTCGATTTCCTTCTTAATCTGCTCGATGCGGCCCTTGATGTCCTCGGTCTTGCCGGCACCCTCGACAATCGTCGTGGTGTCCTTGTCCACCGTGACGCGCTTGGCCTGACCGAGCTGGCTGAGCTCGACGTTCTCCAGCTGGATGCCCAAATCCTCAAACAGGGCTGTGGCACCGGTGAGAATGGCGATATCCTGGAGCATGGCCTTGCGCCGATCGCCGAAGCCGGGCGCCTTGACCGCACAGACCTGCAGGACGCCGCGGAGCTTATTGACCACCAGCGTCGCCAGGGCCTCGCCCTCGACATCCTCGGCGATAATCAGCAGCGGCCGACCCTGCTTGGCCACTTTTTCGAGAATCGGAACCAGCGACTTGACGGAGCTGATTTTCTTTTCGTGAATCAGGATATAGGGCTTTTCGAGCACACAGGTCCGCTCTTCCGGATTGGTGATAAAGTGCGGACTCAGATACCCCTTGTCAAACTGCATCCCTTCGAGCAGTTCCACCGTCGTCTCCAGCGACTGGCCTTCCTCGACGGTAATCACGCCGTCCTTACCGACCTTTTCCATCGCTTCCGCCAGGGTCTTGCCGATTTGCGCATCATGGTTGGCCGAACACGTGGCCACCTGCTCAATCTGCTTGCTGGACTCGACGGGAATCGACATCTTCTTGAGTTCTTCGACAATCGCCTCGACGGCTTTGTCGATGCCGCGCTTGACCTGAATGGGATTGGCGCCGGCGGTAATATTCTTGAGCCCCTCCTCAAAGATGGCCTCGGCCAGAATCGTCGCTGTGGTGGTTCCGTCGCCGGCGACGTTGGATGTCTTGGAGGCCACTTCCTTAACCATCTGGGCGCCCATGTTTTCATAGGCGTCTTCGAGTTCGATTTCTTTGGCGACCGTGACACCGTCTTTGGTTACGGTCGGAGAGCCGAAGGATTTTTCAATGATGACGTTGCGGCCGCACGGCCCCAGCGTAATCTTTACAGCACGGGCCAGTTTGCGAATTCCCTCGCGAATGGCCGCTCGGGCTTCCGTATTGTATGCAATCTTTTTGGCTGCCATACGTTCCTTTCTCCTGTCCGAAAAAACTGGATTGTTTATCCCGCTTTACGATTCAATGATGGCCATGATATCCGATTCGTCCATAATCAGATACTCTTTGCCGTCAATTTTGATTTCGGTTCCCGCATAACTGGCAAACAGAACTTCCTGGCCTTTCTTGACGGTCATCTCCGCCCTCTTGCCGTCCTCCAGAAGCTTGCCCTCTCCGACAGCAATCACTTTGCCCCTTCGGGGTTTTTCCTTGGCCGTATCCGGCAGCACAATCCCTCCGGCTGTTTTGTTTTCCGCTTCTACTCTCTGGATAAGCACCTTGTCTGCTAAGGGCCGAATCTTCATAGTTCTCGACTCCTTTTCCCAAAAAATCCTACTTGACCATTTCACTCTTTCGGGTCACCGCAAAAACCCATGTACGATGGGAACCGTTGAGCAAAATATGTACCAGCCGGAAATCTTCCTTCAGAAAAACGATTCTATCTCTTTCCAGGTCCGTTAGTTAGAATATCCTTATCCGCCGGACAATCCCTGACAAAATTACAGGGGACCTGTTCTGTACCTTCAGAGAGACCTGCCACCCTGACAGGGAAAAAAGAGAACCAGCTGAAACTCTATCCAGATAATCGACATAAAACGGCGATTAAAACGGCGATTAAGAATGATGATTTGTGATTGACTTTTTTAAAGTCATTTCTACAATCTCGCAGATTTTGTGTCCACACGGAAACACGAGCAAATAGGTTGAGGAAAAAATGACCCAAATTAATAAGTTCATCAGAGAAAAACTGGACGCAAAGAGTCTTCGTCTTCTGGAAGCTGTCAACAACCCCTCTCTCCATGCCTTTATTGAAGACGCTGTCAGACTAACGGAACCGGATACAATTCGTGTCTTCAGCGACAGTGCGGAAGACATAGCTCTGATCCGTCAAATGGCCCTCAACGGCGGCGGGGAACATCCCCTCAAGACTCCCGGGCATACCTATCATTTCGACGGCCCCAATGACCAGGGACGGGATACATTCAGCACCCGCTATCTGCTGCCGAAAGATATGGAGCTGGGGGCCAGCTTAAACTCCATCGACCGCACGGAGGGTCTGGAGGAGGTCCGCGGGTTCCTAAAGGGCTCAATGAAGGGCAAAACAATGCTTATCTGCTTCTGGTGCCTGTGCCCGACCAACTCCGACTTCTCGATTTCCTGCGTCCAGATTACAGATTCTCCCTATGTTGCTCACAGCGAAAGTATTCTGTATCGGCCGGGCTACGAACAGTTCAAAAAACTGCCGCCCGATGGGGAGTTCTTCCGCTTCCTTCATTCCGAAGGCGAAACGGATGAAAACGGCTGCTCGATTCACTGGCAGAAGCGGCGGGTCTATATCGATCTGATTGCCGACACCGTCTATTCCGTCAACACGCAGTATGCCGGCAACACCGTGGGGCTGAAAAAACTGGCCCTGCGGCTGGCTATTCAGAAAGCCAGCAAAGAGGGCTGGCTGGCGGAGCATATGTTCATCATGGGCGTCCGCGGCCCCCGGAACCGAACCACATATTTTGTCGGGGCTTTCCCCTCGGCCTGCGGAAAGACCTCCACGGCGATGCTGCCGGGACAGACCATCATCGGAGACGACATTGCCTATTTCCGCAAACGGAACGGCCGGATGTACTGTGCTAATGTCGAGCAGGGCATTTTCGGCATTATCTGTGATGTCAATCCGGACGACGATCCGGTTATTTACAAAGCACTCGTCACGCCGGGCGAGGTCATTTTCGGCAACGTCCTCATCGCCGACGGAAAACCTTATTGGGAAGGAATGGGCTGCGAGATTCCTGAACGCGGCATCAATTTTCAGGGGGAATGGTACAAAGGCAAAAAAGATGCAGAGGGCAAGGAGATACCGCCCTCACACAAAAACGCCCGCTACACCATTCGGCTGTCGGCCCTGGATAATCTGGACCCGCAGGCGGATAACCCGGAAGGCGTTCCCATCGGCGCGGTGATTTACGGCGGACGCGACAGCGACACCCTCGTGCCCATCGAGCAGGCATTCAACTGGACCGAAGGGATTATCACCAAAGGCGCATCCATCGAATCGGAGACGACGGCCGCCACACTCGGTCAGGCCGGCGTTCGGAAGTTCAACATCATGGCCAATCAGGATTTTGTGTCGATTCCTCTGGGCCGCTATATCCAGAACAACCTCGATTTTGCCGACGGCGTAAGCAATCCGCCTCCGATTTTCTCCGTCAATTATTTCCTGCGGGACGAAAAAAATGAGTTTCTCACGGGAAAACTGGACAAAATGGTCTGGCTGCTTTGGGCGGAGCGGCGGGCCCACAACGAACTGGATGCCATCAAAACCCCGACCGGCTGGATTCCCCGGTATGAGGACCTGGTGCCGCTCTTCCGGGAAAAGCTCGGCAAAACCTACACCAAAGAAGCGTATCAAAAACAGTTCACCATCCGGGTGGACAAACTGATTGAAAAGTTTGACCGCGTGGAGAAAATCTATCGGGACAAAGTGCCGGATACGCCGCAGATTGTTTATGACACCTTCGAAAACGTCCGGCAGCGGCTGCGGGCGGCCCGCAGACAGTACGGCCCGTTCATCAGCCCGTTTGATTTGACGGCATAAAACCGCTCAAACTGACAAACAAAAAAGCCGCAGAGGTGTGTCCTGCGGCTTTTTTTGCTTTAGCGGCTCAGCCAGGAAATATTGAGCTGTTCCGGATGAGACTGTTTGTGCCATTTCAGCTGCAGCAGGTCCCACAGATAGACCTTCTTGGCAGAGCCGTCCATAAAACCGACATTAATGCCCTTGTTGTGCCGGTTAATCAGCAGACGGGAAATATCATTCTGCCAGATTTCGCCGCTGAACGAACGGATATCCTCCCAGTATGTTGCCGTAACAATACTGACGTTTTCGGTCGGGTCTGCATCCGTATTCTCCGGGTTCGTTCCAAACCAGACACAATCCATAATCATCGGAATCAGGGCCGTCGCGGACGAGGCCATAGCCGGGCCCCTCCAGTGCAGCTGAGGTTTGTAGCGCCACCCGATGTGTTTGGGCGGATTGACATCATTAATCCACCAGTTGATGCCGTAACTGCCGTAGTTCTTATCTGTGGAATTGGTCAGCCGATGCCCCCGCATCAAAGCTCCGCCGTCGCCGGTATCGCCCCAATAAGCAAAGGTGGCCCCATAGCCCCGCGCTGCCGGGTCCGGATGGGGCTGTGCAGCCGAAGGACAGAGGCGGATTTTGTCAATTTCGCCGTAATAAGGCGATAAAATCGGCATCCACTGCCCCTGCTGGAGTTCCGGATTTTGATTGGAGTTGTATTCAATCCAGAAACGCCCGTTGTTGTCCTGCGTATAAGACAAAAAGACAAGTCCCCATTGGCGCTGGTTGGAGCGGCAGATGACCTCCTGGGATTTCGCCCGGGCCTTCTTGAGCGAAGGCACGATAATCGCAACCAGCATGGCCATCACAGCCATCACAACCAGCAGCTCCAAAAGCGTAAACGCTCTTTTTGGATGTCCTTTGGTATCCATCTCTGTTCCCTTTATACAGCACAATCGTTTGTACCTCTGAATACTATCACTTTTCACAGCCGATGTCAACTCTTTTCCCTACAGGTTCAAAAAAAGTTAGCAATCGTTTGCTATGCTCGACTTATAGGACGCCTCGCCCCCCTTCTCCCCCACGAAAAACTTCAAAAATTATGATTTTATCCGAAGCGGCCCTTCCTTGTAAAGCCCATTCTGACATTTTCCGAAGCCGAGAATGGAAAACAAGCAGGCGTACCGGCTGAAATCTGTTGCGAAAGGAGAAGACCAATGTCCAGCAATTTCCTATCCCTCCCGGCCAGGCTGTCTGTGCTTTTGGCGGCCGCTGTGATGGTTTTAGCTCCGACGAAACTGCCGGCATCCTCCTCAGGAACCGATGACGAAACCCTTCGGAAAAAACTCGAAGAAGTGTCCGCCGCACTCAATGAACTGAACGCCCAGCGGGAAAAACTGCTGCAGGAAAAAGAACAGCTTCAAATCCAGCTGTGGGGCAGCGTTCCGCAGGAAGAAAAGGAAACCGAAGAATACACCGAACCGCAGGACTTATTCGAAATGTCCATCGTGGACCTAATGAACTTGGATGTGCTGCCGGTCGGAACCCTGACCAAATCCGCCCGGCGCATCTCGCCGGCGGCCATCACCACCATCACCCAGGAGCAAATCTGGCAGTCCGGCGCCCACAGTCTCAACGAACTGCTGGAAATCTATATCCCCGGACTCCAATACAGCATTCAGGAATGGGAGTTTCCGCACTTGGGAATCCGCGGCATCACCGGCGACCGCGACGATAAATATCTGCTGCTGGTCAACGGACGTGTGCTCAATGAGCGGGGGCACTACGGCGCCCTCAGCGAACGAGACCTGCCGCTTCTGGCCGATATTCATCATATCGATGTGATTCGCGGGCCCGGTTCGGCGATTTACGGTCCCGGCGCCATCTCCGGCGTCATCAATATCGTCACCGAAAACGGCCTGACCTTCCGGGGGACGGAAGTAACGGCCAAGGCCGGAGCCATTGAAAATTTCGGCTCTATTGAAATCAAGCACGGACGAAAATTCAGCAAAGACAGCGGGGCTTATTTCTATTTCGGACTGGACAAATACGAGGGCGCCTCTCAGGACTGGGCGCCGTATGTATCCGGCAAGTGGTTTACGTCGTGGGGCGACGGCTATACCGTCCGACCGGGCCGGCCGGTTCCGTTTTCGGTGGTCAACGACAATCAGGCGTGGGCCCAAAGCCCCCGGCTGAAGTTTCACACGCAATATACCAACGGCAATTTTGACTTCTAGGCCCGTTTGTCGCGGGGCGGGCTGGACTACATCAATCCGCTGGAGGCCTATAACAACCCGGCCGCCGCCGGCTGGACGTGGGGTCCGGAATGGTGGCAGCCCGCCGGACAGCAGGCCCCGTCGGGCACCGGCTATCAGCAGTTTACAGTGTTTGCCAAATACCTGCACGAGCTCAGCGACACCTTCAATATCGAATATATCCTCAGTTATGACACCTTCCGATATATGCGCCGCGATTTTTCGAACAACTACAACCGCCACGATGAAGATGAAATCTTCGCCAAGGCCCTGGCCCGCTGGACACCCAACGAGCGGCATTCCGTCGCCCTCGGCGCAGAACTGTCTCTGGAAAGCTTCAACTCAATGTCCGGCGGAAACTTCAACGCCTGGCGCATCAGCACCTATGACTGGGATCAAGAGGCCTGGTCCACGGCCACGTATTCCGGCCTCGGCGAATGGCAGTGGACTCTGACGGACACCGTGACGCTCTTTCTGGGCGGCCGAGTGGACAAAAACAGTTATACCGATACGCTCTATTCCCCCCGCGCCGCCGTGGTGTATTCTCTGACTCCGCAGGATACCCTCAAATTCATAACTGCACAGTCCGTGCGCATGCAGAACGCCGAAGAATCCCGCCTGCGCTGGCTGGAAACCAAAGACACCAGCGATGCCGAAGAACTGGACAACCTGGAGATTCGATGGGAGCGGCAGCACAATGACAATCTCTGGTTCGCCTTCAGCGGCTTTACCAGCAAACTCGATGTAATTGCATGGGATGTCGCTTCGGTCTCCACAACCAACGTCGGCCTTCAGAAATCCTGGGGACTGGAGGGTGAGTTTACGTACAAAAAAGACAGCTGGAATCTCAGCGCCTCTCACAGTTATGTGACCTTGACCGACTTTGACCTTCGGGAGGGAATGAGCACCTACCTGGTCTCCGGCGACCGGCTGACCAGCTGGAGCGACCACATCACCAAGGTGCAGGCCGGCTATCAATTCAATCCCAACTGGTCTCTGCTGACATCCGCCCGCATCTATTGGGGCTTCCCGGGTGCGGAGGACTATGCCGAGGCCCATGATACAATCGACGATGGCTTTTCAGATGCATATGACGCCGCCGTTTTCCTGAATATGGGGCTGCGGTATCAGAAAGAAAAAATCAGCATGGGATTAGACGGCACCAACCTGCTCGGATTTATTGACAAGAAATACAACCGGCGCCTGCGTGTGCAGGGCAACTGCAACGACTATCGTTCCACCGCCCCCTCCGTGCTGTTTTCTCTGAAATATCATTTCTGAAAATTTCGAAGGGCCGCTTGTGAAAAGCGGCCTTTCATTTCCCTGTCTTTTTCCAGCAGTTCTGCTTTAGAATTCTCAGAGGGTTAATTTCCCCCGGCCGCTGGTTTTTTCTTAGTTTCCTGCTATTCTAAAGGGCCTATGAGAAGGGACTATGACATTGTGGTTGTCGGGGGCGGACATGCAGGAGCGGAAGCGGCCTGGGCGGCCTCGCAGATGGGGGCCCGGACGCTGCTGCTGACGCTGTCGCGCGACACCATCGCCAAGATGAGCTGCAATCCGGCCATCGGCGGCATCGGCAAGGGCCAGCTGGTTCGTGAAATCGATGCGCTCGGCGGCCTGATGGGTCGGGCCATCGACGCAACGGGCATTCAGTTTCGCGTCCTGAACCGCTCGAAAGGCCCGGCGGTGCAAAGTCCCCGCGCACAGGCCGACAAATACGCCTACAAAGACTGGATTCGCGCCGCCCTCGAACGGGCGGACAATCTGGATATTGCAGAGGGAATGGCCGCAGAGATTCTTCTGGCCGACGGACGCGTTTCGGGTCTGGCCTGTACCGACGGCCGGGTCTTTCGTGCACCGGCGGTGATTTTGACTACGGGCACTTTTTTGGGCGGCATCCTGCACTGCGGCCCGGAGAAATGGCCCGGCGGGCGGCTGGGCGAGCCGGCCTGCAATGAACTGTCCGACTGCCTGCGACGGCTGGGGCTGACTGTGCGGCGGCTCAAAACCGGCACACCCGTGCGGCTGGACGCCCGCACCGTGGATTTGGACAAACTGGAGGTCCAGCCGGGTGATGAACCCCCGATGCCGTTTTCGTTTCTGACCGATTCGATTCAGCAGCCGCAGGTGCCCTGCTGGATTACCTATACCAACGAGGCCGTCCACAAACTTCTGCGCGACAACCTCCACCGGGCGCCGATGTTTACCGGCCAGATTGAGTCGGTCGGCCCACGATACTGTCCGAGCATCGAAACCAAAATCGTCCGGTTTGCCGACAAGAGCCGTCATCAGATTTTTCTGGAGCCCGAAGACCGCGCCGTAACGACGATTTACTGCAACGGCATCAGCACCTCCGTGCCCAAAGATGTGCAGGAGGAAATGCTGCGGCTGATACCCGGCACCGAAAAGGCCCGGATTGTTCACTATGCCTACGCCATCGAATACGACTACTGTCCGGCCACCCAGCTGAAAATCAATCTCGAAAGCCGCCGAATCCCCGGGCTTTTTATGGCGGGTCAAATCAACGGCACCACCGGTTATGAAGAGGCCGCCGCGCTGGGGCTGACGGCGGGCATCAACGCCGTCCTGTCTGTCCGCGGGCAGGAGCCCTTTGTTCTCGGACGCGATCAGGCCTATATCGGCGTGATGCTCGATGACCTGCTGACCCGCGAAATCGATGAACCCTATCGGATGTTTACCTCCCGTGCCGAATATCGGCTCACGCTCCGTTCGGACAATGCCGATGTGCGGCTGACGCCCCTCGGCCGGCGGCTGGGGCTGGTGGATGACGCCCGCTGGCAGGCCTTTCAAGACAAACAAAAGCAGATGGAGGAGCTGACGGCTTATCTGCGTTCGGTTCGGGTCTCTGGCAAGACGCTCTGGGAATGGCTTCAGCAGCCCGACCATCCGCTTTCCGAAGACCTCAACAGCAATGAACCGGTTCGGCAGATGAATCTGCCCCGACAGGTCCTCGAGGCGGTCTCGATTGCCGCCAAATATGAGGGCTATCTCCAGCGCCAGCAGCGGCAAATCGAGCGGTTCCGCCGACTCGAAAACGTCCGCCTGCCGGAGGGGCTGGATTATTTCCAGGTCCCGCACCTGCGGTATGAGGCCAAAGAGAAACTGACGGCCTTTCGCCCGTACACGCTCGGGCAGGCCTCCCGAATCGGCGGCATTACCCCTGCGGACATCGACGTGCTGGCCATTTACCTGCGAAAAACCGTAAGTAGCGCAGACGAAAAGAGATAAAACGAGCTCTTCTTTGCAATGGCCCAAAATCACGGAAAAAACAAGCAAAGGCCTTGCATTCAACCCCGTCGTCGAGTATCTTTTATTTTTTCTTTACTTGGTTGCCGACGGGTAGGTAGCTCAGGTGGTAGAGCAACGGACTGAAAATCCGTGTGTCGGCGGTTCGAGTCCGCCCCTGCCCAGTTTCACTTCTGATAGGAAATCTCTCTAAAAACCCCAAAGATTAGCTCTTTTATTTTTCCCGCCGGAGATTTGACTATACAGAGGAAACCGAGTGTTTGGTTTTGCCGTTGTTGCATCGGGCCCTTCTTTATACTACACTGTTTGCCCAAACAGAGAGTACAAAAAATGTCTCGAACCGAAAGAAACACAAATCGGAAGCAAGCTGGAATCCGCTCCGGTGCCGCCCTTCCTGCAGCAGGAAAGAAGCCCCAATGAACAGTCTGCCCGCCCGCCCTTTGAAAATGCAGTTTCCGCGAACCCTGGTCTGGGGTCCCAACTGTACTGAGCAGTTTATTGAAGACCTGCGGGGTCAGAATCTCCGCCGTGTCCTGCTTGTGACGGCTCGGCCGCTTCAGCCCCTTACGGCCTCCATCACGGCGGCTCTTCAGGACAGAGGAATTTCGGCCGCGGTGGATGACACCATCAATCAGGAACCGACAATCGAGATGCTCGAATCCTCTCTGGAGCGCAGCCGAACGATGGATTTTGAGGCGGTCATCGGTCTGGGCGGAGGCAGTGTGCTGGACACGGCCAAACTGATAGCAGCCCTGGCCCGGAGCCGGCAGAAGCCGGATGAAGTTTTCGGCATCGGCAAACTGACGGGGCGAACCATCCGGCTGGTCTGTCTGCCCACGACCTCCGGCACCGGCAGTGAGGTCTCCCCGAACGCCATTCTAGTGGACCGGGACAAAAAGAAAAAAGGCGTCATCAGCGAATTCCTTGTGCCCGATGCCGCGTATGTCGATCCGCTGCTGACGCGGACGGTTCCTCCGCCGGTGACGGCGGCAACTGGAATGGATGCACTGGTTCACTGCATCGAGGCCTATGCCAACCGAGGGGCCCATCCGATGACGGACCTTTACGCGCTGGAGGGCATCCGGCTGATTGCGGGCAACCTGAAAACGGCCGTGGAGAACGGCCAGGACCTCCAAGCCCGCTCGGCCCTTTCCCTGGGGAGTCTGTACGGCGGTTTGTGTCTGGGGCCTGTCAATACCGCCGCCGTTCATGCGCTGGCCTATCCGCTGGGCGGCGAATTTCACATCTCCCACGGCCTTTCCAACGCCGTACTGCTGCCGTATGTGATGGATTTTACCCTGTCGGCCGCTCCGGCTCGGTATGCACAAATTGCAGAAGCCCTCGGCGTCCGGCCCGCTGCGACGGAGGAGGAAACGGCCCGGCGGGGCGCGGAGGCGATTCGTCAGCTGTGTGCGGGGTGCAGGATTCCTCTCCGACTGTCTGAACTGGGTCTGCCGAAGACGGCGCTGGAGAAAATGGCGGAATCCGCCATGACCGTCACCCGGCTTCTGAAGAACAACCTGAGGGAAGTAACCTATGAAGATGCGGTTTCCATTTATCGAAAGGCCTGGTAAATGAATACAGGGAAACAATACGGCGGCCTGATTGTCCCGATGGTGACCCCCTTTGCCTCGGGGCGGATTGACCGAGAGGCGGTCTGCCGGATTATTGACCACCTGACCGACGGCGGAGCGGCGGGCATTTTTGTCCTCGGAACTACCGGCGAGGCCCCCTCCATCAGCCCGGAGCAAAAAAAGGAGCTGGTCGAGATTACCGTTCGCCATACAAACGGCCGTGCCCGGACTTATGCGGGAATCTCCGACAATTGTTTTGAAAACTCCGTCCGAGCAGCCCGGACGTACTTCGCCCTCGGGGTCGATGCGGTCGTCGCCCACCTGCCGTGGTACTACTCCCTGAATGATGCAGAAATTCAGGGGTATTTTCAATCGCTGGCCGATGAAATCGACGGGCCGCTGATGCTGTACAATATCCCGAAAACAACTCATATGTCGATTCCGATCGAAGGGATTGAACGGTTAAGCCGCCATCCCCATATCGTGGGAATCAAAGATTCGGCGGATGACCCGACGCGGACGGAACAGATGATAAAAACCTTCGCCCATCGCGAGGATTTCTGCTATGTCCTCGGCTGTGCCAAATGGAGCGCCAAAGCCGTGCTGCTCGGAGCCGACGGCATCGTGCCCAGTTCCGCCAATCTGGTTCCGCACCTGTACCGGGACTTGTTCGAAAGCGCGCGGTGCGGGAATCAAACCGCTGCTTTCGAGCTGCAGGAGCAGACGAACCGGATTTCGTCGCTCTATCAGGAAAACCGCTCTCTGGGGCAGTCCCTGTCCGCCTTGAAAATGATGATGTCGCTGGCGGGCCTTTGCAGTCCGGAAATGCTCAAACCTCTTCAAACAGCGGACGCCGCCTCGAAAACCGAGCTGGAAAACCGGATGATGAAAATATCTGCCTTGAAAACCTTACTCGAGAAGAAAAAGGGACTCTAAATGGAACGTTCTGTTCGACCGATTGTCGGCATTACAATGGGAGACCCGGCGGGGATTGGGCCGGAAATAGCCGCCAAAGCACTGGCCGCAAAAGAAATCTACGAAACGGCCAGGCCGCTGGTAATCGGGGACGCGCGGGTAATCGAACGGGGAGTTCAGATTGTCCGTGCCGAGGTAAAGGTGCGGGCCGTTTCGGAGGTGTCCGAGGCCCGATTTGAACACGGGACAATCGAGGTTCTGGACCTGAAAAATGCAGACCCCCGCTCCTTTCAGATTGGGCAAGTCTCGGCGGCGGCCGGCAAAGCCGCCTTCGAGGCCGTCGTGAAGGCGATTGAACTGGCGATGAACCGGCAAATCGATGCCGCCGTAACCGGCCCTATCAGCAAGGAGGCCCTGCATCTGGCAGGATACCCGTATTCCGGCCACACGGAAATCTTCGCCGAATATACCAAGACCAAAGATTACGCCATGCTTTTGGTCGAGGGGGCGATGCGGGTGGTGCATGTGTCCACGCATGTTTCTCTGAGACGCGCCTGCGACCTTGTCAAAAAGGAAAGGGTTCTGAAGGTCATCCAGCTGGCGGACGCCGCATGCAGAAGACTGGGCATCGCAAAGCCGGCCATTGGAGTGGCGAGCTTAAATCCGCATGCCGGCGAAGGAGGATTGTTCGGGGACGAAGAACAAAAGGAAATTATCCCGGCCGTCCAGGCGGCCCGAGCAATGGGTATTTCGGCGGAGGGGCCCATTCCGGCGGATACATTATTTTCCAAAGTAAAAGGCGGACAGTATGATATCGCCGTGGCTATGTATCACGACCAGGGGCATATTCCCGTGAAGGTAACCGGCTTCTTTTTCAATCCTCAGACCCGCAAGTGGGAATCGGTTCGGGGAGTCAATATTACACTGGGGCTGCCGATTATTCGAACATCCGTCGATCACGGGACCGCATTCGACCAGGCTGGCAAAGGAACCGCCGTCCAGGAAAGTCTGATTCACGCGATCGAATATGCCGTCAAACTGGCTTCCTGAAAGAACGCAGCGGGGACACGGGATGATTGTGGTGATAGCAGACGACTTTTCGGGGGCGGCGGAACTTGCCGGTATCGGATTTTGTGCCGGCCTCCGCACGCAGGTCCAAACGGATTTTTCCCCGGATACGCAGGCCGGGCTTCTGGTTCTGGACACCAACTCGAGGTCTTGTCCGCCGTCGGAAGCGGCTTCCCGCGTTCGAAAGGCCGTCCGGCAAATCAAGGAGGCCGGCATCCCCATCGACTGGCTCTACAAAAAGACCGACTCGGTCTTGCGAGGGCCGATCGCTGCCGAACTGGCTGAATTGATGAAAACTCTGAACATCCCGAGGGTGCTTCTGGTGCCCGCTAATCCTTCTCAGGGCCGGATTGTCCGAGACGGCCGGTATTTCGTAAATCAGCAGCCCCTGGACCGGACGGATTTTGCCAAAGACCCGGAATATCCGGCCTTCTCCTCCGATGTGCTCGAATTATTGGGCTTGTCTTCCTCCCCGGATGCCGGTGTGCTGACACCCGGACAGAAGCTTCCCGAAAGGGGAATCCGGCTCGGCCAGGCGGAAACCAGCCGGGACCTTCAGGTCTGGGCCGAATGCCTTGAGCCGCAAACCCTTGCGGCCGGAGCAGCGGATTTCTTCACCGCCATTCTCCAAGCCAAAGGATTTCGCTTCGATGCCGCGATGAGCCGGACGCCTTTCCGGGCCCGACCGCCAGCCCTGTTCGTGTTCGGCAGCGGCTCTGCATACAGCCGCACAATCCTGCAGAAAGCACGGCGGCTCGGCCGTACCGTGTATCGAATGCCGGATGAGCTCTTTTCCTGCAGAGACCGATTCGGCAAATCAGATCTGCCTGTACAAAGATGGGCCGAGCAGATTGCGGCGGCCTTTGAGAAAGAGAACTGCGTCGCCGCCGCCATTGACAGACCCGTTGTACCGGACCCTCTATTCGCCCGCACGCTGGCGGCTGTAACGGCGCTGATGGTGCAGGAGGTATCCGCGCGCATTCGCATCAAAGATTTCTATCTGGAAGGCGGCGCGACGGCCTCGGCCGTAATCCGCCGGCTGGGATGGAGCCGCTTTGACATATCCGCACGGCCGGCTCCCGGCGTCGTACAGATGCGCATCGCGGAAAAAGAAGACTGCTTTCTGACCGTAAAGCCGGGCAGTTATTCGTGGCCCGAACCCATCCTGAATCTCTTTTTGAAAGGCATCTCCTGTGCAAACGGAAACCCTTCACTGGATTGATTGGACCATCATTGCCGTCTACATCGGATTGATTGCTTACCTCGGAAAACGGTTTGCAGAAAAAGGAAAATCGACGGACGGGTATTTCGTGGGGAGCCGGTCCATTCCGGCCTGGGCAATCGGAATGTCTGTTTTGGCCACCCTGATCAGCAGTGTAACGTTCCTGGCCTACCCCGGGCAGGGATTCAGCGGCAACTGGATTCTTCTGGTGCAGGGGCTGGCCGTCCCTGTCACTTTATTGACGTTCATCTGGGTTATTGTTCCTCTGTATCGGCAATTTATCGGCTTGAGCGCCTATGAATATTTTGAAAAGCGGTTCGGCTTCTTCGCCCGACTGTACAGTTCTCTGGGCTTTCTGATGATGCATTTTACGAAGATGGGAACCGTCTTTTATCTGCTGGCGCTGGCCCTGGCTTCGATGACCGGCCAAAACACCTATCTGATTGTTCTGCTGGTCGGAATCGTGACGATTCTTTATACCTGGGCGGGAGGCATAGAAGGAGTCATCTGGATGGATGTCATTCAGGGATTGATTCTCATTGCCGGCGGGATTGTCTCCTGCGTCCTCCTGCTGGCCAAAGCCCCCCAGGGTCCGGCCGCCCTGCTTCAGACCGCCTGGGAAAACGGCAAGATGAGCATGGGGCCGTTCAGCTGGGACTTCACGCGGCTGACCTTTTGGGTGATGTTCATCAACGGAGTATTCTACGCCGTTCAGAAATACGGCACCGACCAGACCATCGTGCAGCGCTTCCTGGTGGCCAAAACAGACCGAAAAGCCATCAAGGCCGCTCTGATGGGAACCCTCCTGTGCGTACCGGTCTGGACCTTATTCATTTTTATCGGGACCCTGCTGTGGGCCTTCTACCGCACGGCGCCGGGTCTGCTGCCGGCCGGCATTGCCGGGGACCAGGTCTTCCCGTATTTTATTATGACGCAGATTCCGGCCGGTTTGACGGGGCTGATTGTCGCCGCTTTGTTTTCGGCAGCCATGTCCACGCTCGATTCGGATTTGAATTGTCTGGCGGCGGTCGGCATCGAAGATTTTTACCGGCGCTTCCGACCCAATGCAGCCGACCAAGACTGTCTGCGGCTGGGAAAAATGATTATTCTGGTCTGCGGCCTTGTTTCGGTAGGCATTGCCTGTCTGTATGTCCGATGGGGAGGGGAAGCCATCCTCGGCACGCTGTTCGGATTGTATGCTGTTTTTTCCGGCGGAATTGCCGGCATTTTTCTGCTGGCTTTTTTTACCGTACGCACCAATCGAAAAGGGCTGAATACGGGTATTGCCGCCTGCATTCTGTTTACGGCCTACGCCGTCCTGACCTCCACGAAATTTGACCTGGGCGGCCCCCAAAAACAGCTGATTGTCGACCTGGGGAAATTCAACTTCCCCCATCATCCGTATATGGTGGGGGTTTACAGCCACATCGTCCTGTTTGTCGTTGGATATCTGGCCAGCTTCTTTTTCAAGTCGGAGCGGGATATTCGAGAATTGACGTTCTACGGCTGGCGCGACCAGCATCGGTCGGCCCGGCCCGCATCCGGAACCGACAGCCGTTCGGGAATGTTTTCCTCCGAATAGACCTTCCATCGGCGGATTGGCAACTTCGGCGGCTGGACAGTTCCGGCTTTTCCGTTTGACTCCGGACCCAAAAAAGCATTAAATGCCAGGATGAACGTTTGATAAAATGCCCCAACAGGAGAGGAAAGGGAGTTTATGGAAACGGTTTGGGGTCTGCTGCTGGGACTGGTAAGCGGGGTGATGACCGGCAGTTTTTCGCTGCCGATGAAGAAAACCGTCCGATGGTCCTGGGAAGCCGTCTGGCTGGTATGGTCTGTCTGCGCCCTGCTCATTATCCCCTGGACAATCACCTTTTTCACAATCCCTGACGTTGGGGCTGTTCTTCGTCAATCCAATCTCCGCGACATCGGTCTGGTGTATGCGTTCGGTCTTGGGTGGGGACTGGGGGCGGTCTTCTTCGGCCAGAGCATCGCCATGATCGGAATCAGTCTGGCTTTCGCCCTGTGCATCGGTTTTGCGACGGCCCTGGGCACCCTAATCCCGATGCTGAAAAACCCACAGATTTTCGGAACCGCTCCGGGGCTGTGGTCCGTCGCAGGCATCCTCGTGATGGCCGTCGGGATTGTCCTCTGTGCCGTCGCCGGCCGACAGAAAGAAAAACAAATGCAGCAAGCCGCTGCAGGAGCCGCATCCTCCGCCGGCCGAATGATGCTCGGACTGCTACTGGCCACCCTCGGCGGAATCTTCAGTTCGATGCTGAACTTTGCCTTCAACTTCAGCGGCAGCATTACAAAAGCGGCCGTTTCGGTCGGTGCCTCCGCCGCCAGCGCATCGGACCCGGTTTGGGCGGTCACCCTGCTGGGCGGCTTGACCACAAACGTCATCTGCTGCTCGTTTCTGCTTTCGCGAAACCGAACATGGGCGGATTACAAAAAAGCCGGCACGGCGTCGCACTGGGTTCTGGCGGCGCTGATGGGGGCTATCTGGATGCCGTCCATCGCCCTGTACGGCCGGGCGGCTGTAATGATGGGCCGGCTGGGAAGTTCGGCGGGCTGGGGGCTGTACATGGGCATCGTAATTCTGGTCTCGACGCTGTGGGGGTTTGCCGCGGGAGAGTGGCGGGGCATTCGCGGCAAACCCATCGGGCTGATTGTGCTCGGCGTAGTTTGTCTGCTGATTGCAATTGTCTTAATCGGATACGGAGCTGCAGGAGCGGGTCATGGGAATGTTTGACACGACAGGACGGGCCAAACACACGGAAGGCCGCAAGGCCGATACGCTGCGAAAACTGGAACGGATGCGGAAGACGCTGCGGCACGAAGAACCGGACCGCGTCCCCATCAGTGATTTCTTCTGGGGAAGTTTTATTCGACGATGGCGGGAGGAACTCAAACTGCCGGACGATGCCAATCCCTATTTTTATTATGACCTGGACCGGATTGTCACCACGCCGAATATGGACCCGTGGATCCGGCCGTTTGAAACGCTGAAGGAAACCGAAAAGGAAGTGGTTGTAAAAACGGGATTCGGCGCGATTCTTCGGAAGAAATTTGATGCCCCGATGCCGGAATTTATTGATTTTGAAACCGACACCATCGAAAAACTGGAGGCGGCTCAGTTCGATGACCCGTATGACAAAAAACGTTATTTTTCGGCCGGAGACAATCAAATCGCCGGCGTCGGGGATGGATTCGAGCGCAACAGCCCGCCCTGGATAGAAACCGTCCGTTCGCTGTGGCCGGATTTCCCCGTCTTTGGAAGCATCATTGAATGCAATGAATGTCTGACGCGGCTGATCGGCGTAGAAAACAGCATGCTCTGGATTGGGTTGTACCCGGAACGGATGGGGAATATCATCAACCGAATCGGACAGTTTTATCTGGACTGTGCAAAGGCGCAAATCGCCGCCGCCAAAGGGCTGCTGGACGGCTTTGTCATCTGGGGCGATGTGGCCTACCGCCGCAATCTGTTTTTCTCTCCTGAGTATTGGCGGCGGTATTTCAAGCCCTGGGTCAAGGCGATAGCTGATTATGCACACCAAAACAATCTGATGGTGATTTATCACGGGTGCGGCAACATCAATTCCATTCTGGCTGATTTTATTGAAATCGGCATCGATGCCTTAAATCCTCTGGAAGCCAAGGCCGGGCTGGATGCCGTCCAGCTCCGCCGACAGTACGGGCATCGGCTGGGAATCTGCGGCAACAGCGATATTCAGATTTGGGAATCCGGCGACCGGCAGCAGATTCGCCGGGAGGTGCTGCGAAAACTGAATGCCGCCAAAGGCGGCGGGTATATCTTCCAGTCGGACCATTCAGTGTCGGGCGCCGTATCCGGAAAAACCTACGATTTCATCGTGAACCTCGTGCGTCAATACGGTCAGTATCCGCTTCGTCTGGGAGAGTTCGATGAGGCGATAGAAACCCTCTGAGAAGACCGCGAAAGGAAGGACAATGAAACGGTTTGGAAGCGTAATCGAAGTCCGGAAAGAAAAACTGGACGAATACGTAAAACTGCACGCAAATGTCTGGCCGGGCGTGCTGAAAATGATTCAAGCGTGCAACATTCGCAACTACTCGATTTTTCTGCGGAAACTGCCGGACGGAAAATATTATTTGTTCAGCTATTTTGAATATGTCGGCCGGGATTTTGACGCAGATATGGCCAAAATGGCCGCCGACCCCACTACGCAAAAATGGTGGGCGGTCTGCAAACCCTGCCACCTCCCCTTCCCCGACCGCAAGGAAGGAGAATGGTGGGCCTCGATGGAAGAAGTCTTCCACTGCGATTAACTCGAAAAAACCCGGCAAAAAACCCGAAGGGTGAAAAAAACGCCCTGTTTTCTATTTTTCGAGATGTCCTGCTTCCAATTTTCCCCTTTCGAATCAATCTATATAGAGTATCTCTCTTTCAACCTCGCAAGAAAAGGAACTTTGGAATGAAAACGCAGGGTGTTTTGCTGAAAAGTGCAATTGTGGCGGCTTTGGGCGGCTTGTTGTTCGGTTTTGATACAGCCGTCATTTCCGGTGCGGAAAAGACCCTCGAGCGGCTCTATCACAGCCAGTATCTTTCCGCGGCACAATGGTTCGGACGTCCAAACCTTCCCGCCGGTCAAAGCGAAGAGGCCCTCCCCATTCTGCAAAAGACCTCTTTCTGGCACGGGACGGTGGTTGCCAGCGCCCTGATCGGCACCGTAATCGGTTCGATATTGTTCGGAAGACCCGCCGACCGCTACGGACGGCGGACGATTCTCAAAGTGCTCGGCATCCTCTATTTCGTCTCGGCTGTCGGCAGTGCTTTGGCCTGGGGGATGATTTCCTTCAGTGTCTTTCGATTTATCGGCGGGCTGGCGGTCGGCGGGGCCTCCGTAATTTCCCCGATGTACATTGCCGAAATTTCCCCAGCACGTCTGCGGGGCCGGCTCGTCGCCATTACCCAGTTTAACATCGTTTTGGGGATTCTGCTGGCCTACTTGTCCAACTGGATTATCAGTCTGATGAATCTGGGGGCGTGGGAATGGCGCTGGATGTTCGGCGTGGAGGCCTTTCCGGCGGCGGCATTCTTCCTTCTTTTGTTCGGTGTGCCCCGAAGCCCGCGGTGGCTGGTGGCCCAGGGCCGCCTCGAAGAGGCCAAAGACGTGCTCAACCGGGTCGGCACCGACAGCGGCAATGTGGAGGAGGAGCTGCAGGCAATTCAGAAATCCCTTACGGACGATGCCGCCAGTCTGAAGGAGCCGTTCTTCCGCCGCAAGTATCTTAAACCCATCCTGCTGGCGGTGATGATTGCCGTCTTTAACCAGCTGTCCGGCATCAATGCCCTGATTTACTACACGCGGCGGATTTTCGAGATGGCCGGAGCAGAAGGCACCTCGGCCCTGGCCCAGTCGGTCATTATCGGGCTGACCAATCTGGTCTTTACGATGGCGGCCCTGGCGGTCATTGACCATTTCGGACGCAAAAAGCTGATGCTGGCCGGCTCCATCGGCTACATCCTCAGTTTGAGCATCGTCGCCTGGGCCTTTTATTCCGGCGCCGGCGGGGTAATGGTTCTGGCGGGCTTTATCCTTTTTATTGCCGCCCACGCCTTCGGACAGGGGGCTGTCATCTGGGTCTTCATCAGCGAGATTTTCCCCAACGCCCTTCGCGCCCGCGGGCAGGCCCTGGGCAGTTTTACCCACTGGATTATGGCGGCCCTGATTTCTCAAACGTTTCCGATGTTTGCCGAACAGCTCGGCTGGCGGATATTCGCCCTGTACGGACTGTGCATGGTCGGCCAGCTCCTTTGGGTGCTGTTCGTGATGCCCGAGACCAAAGGCGTTCCGCTCGAGCAGATCCAGAAAAAACTGGCCATCGGATAATTGCGCAAGGAGTGCATCAATGAAACGGCCGGAGCGTTTTCGACCCATCGTATTTGCCATCGCCGCTGCCTTTCTTCCGGCCGGCTGCGCAAGGTTGTTCGACCGTCCGGCCGGCGGGGAGCCGTATCGTCCAAATCCGGCTGTCATCCGGGCAATGGAATCGATGCTGGCTCGGGTGCCCGAGGCCGCCGCCGACCCGACACGTCCGGCATATCACTTTTCCGCACCCGCTCAATGGATGAACGACATTAACGGTGTACTTCATTACAAGGGGTTCTATCACATCTTTTATCAGTTCAACCCTTACAGCGACCAGTGGGGCACGATGCACTGGGGACACGCCCGAAGCCGGGACTTGGTGCATTGGGAGCATCTGCCGATTGCCCTGTGGCCCTCCCGCGAAAAAGGCGAAGAACATGTCTTCTCCGGCTGCCTGACGCTGAACGCCGCCAACCAGCCGATTATTTTCTATACGAGCATCGGGCATCCATTGCCCGAGCAGTGGGCGGCGCTGGGTTCCGAGGACCTGCTCGTTTGGGAAAAATACGCCGGCAATCCCATCCTGAAAATGGACAACCACGGCGGCCTTTCGATTGAAGAATGGCGGGACCCGTTTGTGTTTCGTGCACACGGGAAAACCTATCTGGTTCTCGGCGGACGACTGCCTGCCGGCGAAGGCAGCCCGGCGGCGGCCTTCCTCTATGAGGCCCGGCAGGACGACCTGCTGACGTGGGCATACAGGGGGATTCTCTTTCGCCATCCGGACCCGAAACTGCACAGCATCGAATGCCCGAACTTTTTTCCTTTGGACGGACGTTTTGTGTTGCTGATTTCACCCTATGGTCCGGTGGAGTACTTTGTCGGCGATTTCGATGCAAAGCAGGGAACGTTTAGGGCACACCGTCGGGGCCTGGCGGATTACGGCGAGGACTTTTACGGGACAAACGTACTGATTGACCGTCGCGGTCGGCGTATCCTGCTGGGGTGGCTGCGGGGGTTTCAGAACACAAAGGGCTGGAACGGCTGTATGTCCCTGCCGCGGATTCTGACCCTTACAGACAAAGGAGAACTGCTCCAGACGCCGGCGCCGGAATTGAAATCCCTCCGCGGCCCGCTTTGGCAGCGAAAGCAAATCCTTCTCGAAAACCAGCGGATTCCTCTCGACATCCGCGGAAAACAGCTCGAAATCAAAATGAAAATTGCCCCTGCCGGAGCCGGCGAATGCGGATTGATTGTCCGCTGTAAGCAAGACGGCACCGGCGGATTAGCGATTACCCGACAGGCAGACCGTCTGACTGTGGGGGGACGGGAGGTACCTTTGCCGGACAATGAACCCGTTGAACTCCATCTATTTTTAGATAATAGTGTCGTCGAAATCTTTATAAATAACGGCCGTCAATGCATCAGTCGGGTTTTGGCGCCTTGCCCTGAACAAGATTCGGATTATGTCTGTCTTTTTTCAAATAATGGCCAGGCCTACTTCAAGTCTATTCGGATTTGGAAGTTGAACTCTATCGATAAGCAAGCCAGCCTTCCACACAAATAACCAAACTTTCGCACAGTTTAAAAACCAGCCATTTCGGCAACTCTATCTGTCCATATTGTCCTCTTTTCATTTTTTAGAATTTTTGGGGGCTTGTTCATTATCCCTTAAGGAACGGTTGCGGAATGCCGTTTTCAACATAAGGGGCGAATTGAACGGGCAAATATGGACAAAAAGAGTGCAAAATTTTTCCGCTTGTACACGAGCATCCAGAACCGGCTGCACTCGATTATCCTGGTGATTGTTCACAATCCCAGTGCCGCCGATGATTTGCTTCAGGAAACCGCCGCAACGCTGTGGGAGAAATTCGACCAGTTCGAGGAAGGAACCAACTTTTCCGCCTGGGCCATTCGAATCGCCAAAAACAAATGCTTTGAATACCTGCGGCGGAATGAAAAAACCAAAAAACTTTTCCGAAATGAGTTTTACAAACAGGCCGCCGATTTGGCGGTCGAATCGTCGGAGGAGCTGTCCACTCACCTGAAGGCCCTGGATATCTGCTGTGAAAAATTGGACACCAGGCGGCGCTCCCTGCTGAAACTGCACTTTTCGGACAATATCCCCGTCAAGGAATTATCCGTCCAGTTCGGTCAGCCCGTCAGCACGCTTTACAACCATATTGCCCAGGCGCTGGACTGGCTGCGGTTCTGTATCAAAAAGACTTTAACCGCTCAACCCATTCAGAGGTTCGAATGAATTCGTATCCAAACAGACGACAAGTCGATACCCTGATTCTCAAGCTGCTGGAAAATACCATCAGCGATGCAGAGGTTCAGCAGCTGGATGAGCTGTTTGCGGCTCATCCGGAGCTGGTCAGGCATTACTGCGAGTTTGTCATTCACTACAATACCGTTCGGACAAAGTTTCAGAGCGAGCTTCCTTCTGCGGCCGCCTCGCTGCTGGCCGACAGCTCCATCGACGAGCGGTTCTGGGGCGAGCTGGCTCACGAGGAAAAATCGGCGCCGGCGGTTGAAGTGCCCGCAGCCCCCAAAGAACCGACTCAGGAAGAAAAGCCCAAGGTTCAGACCAAAACAGTGCCGCGCGTCAGCAAACTTTCGCTTTATTCGCTGATCCTCTCCTCCGCGGCCCTTTTCTTTGTGCTTGTGTATGCCTTTTTCTCGCCGCCCGGAAGCGGAATGGAAGTGGCAACGGTTTCCGACACCTACAACGCCAAATGGGGCACCAAGCAGCTGATTCAGCACGGCAGCCGTCTGGTGACCAAATCGGAACCGCTGCTGCTGTACGAAGGGATCGTAAAGCTGTCCTTTGACAACGGCAGCACACTCGTTTTGGAAGGGCCGGCCAAATTTGAGATTCTCACCGAAGACCAGGTACACCTGAATTTCGGACGGCTGTATGCCATCGTTCCTTCTCACGCGGTCGGCTTTATCGTCAGCACCGCCAACTCGAAAATCATCGATTTGGGCACGGAATTCGGCGTGAAAGCAGAGCCCGACGGGCAGACGGAGGTTCATGTGCTTGCGGGCAAAACTCTGCTGATTTCCGGCACAGGCAGCAATCCGAAAAATCAATATGAAATCACCCGCGGCCAGGCTAAGGCCATCGCCGGAAACGGAACGGTTCAGGATATCCCGCTCAAAAAAGAATCGTTCGTCCGCCATATCCGCTCGCAGACCGGTATCGTCTGGCGCGGGCAGGCGCAGTTGAATCTGGCGGATATGGCCGGCGGCGGCAACGGGCTGGGAACAGGCAAAAACGAGATGGGCATCGACCCGCTTACCGGCAAACCGTCCGCTATCCTGTTCTACAACCGCGCCTCCTCCAACGAGTTTCACCCGTGCCCATTCTCGCCGTATGTGGACGGCGTTTTTATTCCGGATGGGCGTACTCTTCAAGTCGTCAGCTCCAAAGGCCATGTCTTTGAAGACTGTCCTTCAACCAGCGGCTGGTGGTACACCAGCATTGTTTCTTCCCTGCGGCCCTTCCCTTGGCCTGTACCGGAAAATTCCTCCCCGGCGGTTCCGCCGTTTGTGAACTGCCTTGTCATGCATGCGAATATGGGAATTACATACGACCTTCAGGCCCTCCGGAAAGACCTGTCGGGCGTCCGGATTGTCCGATTCCGCTCGTATTTCGGAATTGAGGGAAATGCGATTCGACCGGAGGCATCCAATGCCGACTTCTGGGTGTTGGTGGATGGGAAGATTCGCTTCCGAAAAGCCCAGGTTAAGGCCGGTCAATTCGATTCCGCGGAAATAAATCTGTCGGAACAGGACCGCTTCCTGACCCTGATGACCACCGACGGAGGCGACTCTCCTGAACGAACTTTCAGCGGTCAGAAACTGACCACGATTGACAGCGACTGGTGCCTGTTCGCCGAACCGGTTCTGATTCTGGAATCACTCAACGAATAAACGGAAAGGAGAATGAGAAAAGATATGAAAAGAGCAAACGGTTTCACCCTGATTGAACTGCTGGTGGTGATTGCCATTATCGCCCTTCTGCTGTCGATTATGATTCCGGCACTGGGCCGGGCAAAGGAATACTCCTATAAAGTTGTCTGCAGCAATAACATCCGCTCTCAAGCCCAGGGGGTGCGGATTTATGCCGAACAAAACGACGGAGCTGTGCCCCTCAATGAAGGCGGCAACTGGCTTCAGGACCTGACGTTTTGGTGCACCAATCAAATCACACAGTGTGCCGGGGTGGATTACAAATCCTTTTATTGCCCGGCCAACCGGTTCAAAAACTCCGACGACGGGCGGTTCTGGCAGTTTTCCTGGGTCGGCGATTCAGACTATCAGCCGCCGGTGCCCGGAACGGTAACCGGGCCGCTGCCTTTGCGGGATGAAAGCCGGCTGTCGGAAGCCCGTCAGCGTCAGGAATTTCGGGTGATGTCCTACAACTATCTTTTTGATCGACTCAACTACACCACCAATCCTCCGACATCCCGTTATCCCGATCGGCTGCTGAACGGAATGCGGGCCGTCTGGATTCGCAAACTGACTACGCTGACCAACAGCAGTGCAACACTGATGATTGTGGACAATGTCATCAGCCAATCCAGCGGCACGTCCGCCTCCGGCTACGTGCAGGCCCCGCCCGGCGGGTGCAATTTTACGGAGGTGGCCGGCGGACTGTACAGCTCCTATGGACTGTATGACAGAGCCAACCATCTGGCCCGTCAATCCGAACCGGCCTCCAGCCGCAAGGACGTCGCCGGCGCCAATACAGTCTTTGCCGACGGACACGTGGAATGGAAGCGCCGGCAGGAGCTTCGGACGCAGATTCAGTTCGGCCAATATTTCTGGTGGTAAAAAACAAACAGGAAAAACTGAGGTGATGAAAAACAAAAATCTATCAAATCTCAAAAAGGGGCTCTTCCGACTTTTATCCCGAGTCGGCAGAGAAAGTGTGTGAGGTGTGTGAGGAAGAATGTAAAAGGGATTGAGGAAGAACAAACCACTATTTTTTGGAGGAAAGACGATGAAAAGTACAGGCATTTTGTTGTTGGCTTTGATTCTGTGTGTTCCCGGTCCGGCTTTCGCCTTGGTGACGGTCTATTCCAATGATTACAACAGCGAAACCATCGGCGGCGGATTTCCGGCCTGGAACTGGATTGACGGTGACACGGCAAACGGTTTCGTCAAGAGTCATACGGCTGTTTATGCAAGCGAAGCGGCACCCTACAATACGGTTGTCAAACATACCGGCCTGATTGACAATTCTCAAGGCACCACCTCCGTGAACACCCGCTTCGGTTCCAAGTGGACGATTACGGTGTCCGGAAACACCAGCACCAATCCGGTAGACTACACTGTTTCGTTTGACCTCAAGAGCGTTTCGGGTAACTGGGACCCCATCGCCCTCGAGTTCTTTGTACTCACCGGAACCGGCAACGGCGTCGGCAAAGGTTCGGGCATTATGAACTTCACGCAGGCCGCCGGCTGGGTGCATGTGGAAAAGAAACTCTCGGAGCTGACCGTGAACTGGTGGAACGGAAGCGCCTGGAATCTGACGGATTCCACCTGGCAGATCGAAATCGGCGGTCCGGGCTGGCCGGGCTGGGCGGTAGCTGCCGGCACACCGGCTTGGGAACAAATCTGGCTGTTTGACAACCTGAAAATCACGATGATTCCCGAACCGGCGAGCATGACCCTGTTGGGTCTAGGGGTGCTTGCGTTCAGACGAAAACGCTGAAAAGTTCTCTTCTCTTCTTCGGCCGGTAACTGCTGATGGGGCGGCGCCTCCGAACCATCAGCAGCCCGGCTGAAAATCAGAAACGGAAAAAATACCTTTGCAGCAAAAATCAAGGAGACTCAAGATGAAACGAGTAATTCTGCTTGTTCTGCTGTTTGGGGGAATATTCATCGGAACCAGTCAAGGTCTGAATATTGCCGTATCCGGCACCAGTCAGACGGGCAATCAGGCCATCATTGACTTTTTTGTGCAAAACTTTAATGCAACAGTTACGTTCGGTGATTTCAGCAATCCGGCCAACATTCCGGCCGGCACGGATGTTTTCGTGGTGGGACGCGTTCTTTACAGCGGGGCCTATGCCAATGCGACCAATTCGGCTGTTTTCAATTCGCTGACCATTCCGGTGGCCTGTTTTACCAGTTATGTCGCCCGTCCGGACGGCGGACGCTGGGGCTGGCACAGCGGCGGCATCGGGGCCTTTCACAGTTTGTCCGGCAATGAAACCGTCGTGACGGATGCCGGAGCCAAAGTGTTCGGTACCACAGGTGCAGCCGATTGGTGGAATGACGCCACGTGGGGCTTTTCAGCTCCGGGAACCGGTTCGGTCGGAGACGGAGAAATCTGGGCCACCTCACCGACCGGCGAGATTGTCGTGGCCTACTGGAAGGCGGGCCGGAAGTCCGGCACGGGAGTGACGTTCGGCTCGGACCGACTGCTGTTCAATGTGCCCGATCAGGGCAGCGGCAATCCGGCGGACCTGCCCAATACCCCGGCGGGACAAAAGGCCCTAATTGACGCATTCCGGTATTTCTTAAATCCGAATGCTCCCTATGATCCGCTGGTCACACCGCAGAATCCGGACGGTTCAGTGGGCACTTTGCTGTCCCAGACGCAGGCCGAAGTCACTCTGGCCTTCAAGGCCGGCAGCGACCCGAATATGGCTCGCAACTATCCGGTTAATCCGGACATTCTGGGCCATTACATTTACGTAGGTCCCAGCAGCG
>Ga0116165_1000444_pt1 | contig 35074 bp, 16 predicted proteins | sample AD_JPNMR1_MetaG_FD_89885 | JGI IMG/M metagenome (GOLD analysis project Ga0116165, IMG submission 89885) | Active sludge microbial communities of municipal wastewater-treating anaerobic digesters from Japan - AD_JPNMR1_MetaG | ecosystem: Engineered > Bioreactor > Anaerobic > Digestate | place...
ATTAATTCTATTTTTTAATTTTTTAATTTGAGATTCTGATAGCCCAGTAACATCTTTGATTTCCTTAATATTATATCCTTTTTTTAGCATATTAAAAGTAATTTTTATCAAACCTTTTTGAATCCCGATTTTTTCACCTTTTTGAATCCCGATTTTTTCACCTTTTTGAATCCCGATTTTTTCACCTTTTCGAATTCCGATTTTTTCGCCTTTTCGAATTCCGATTTTTTCGCCTTTTCGAATTCCGATTTTTTCGCCTTTTTGAATCCCGATTTTTTCACCTTTTTCAAAACCTTCTTTTAATGCATTTTGCAATCTTGCCTGTGCATCCCAGATTGCTCGTTGCCTGCTTATCATTGTCTCACGGACAATTCTATCTGCTAATGCTTCTTCCATTGCTTTTACTGCCATAACTATCCCCTCCTCTTTTTTTAGTTCACCAGGCATTTGCTCTGTTTTGTTTATATATTCAATACCTTTCTTAAAGATATATAGCCATTTTTCTAATGCATTTTTAAATTTCTTATTTTTATCCAGTTTATATTTTCCTAATTCTATTATATGTATTTCTTTTATATCTGTAAATTCTTTATTTGACTTTATGTTTTTAAATCTATAAATATTATGAAAATCTTTTTCTTCTGGTAATAATGTATAATCTAAAAACGAAATTGAAATTGTCTTTTTTAATTCATTATATTTTTCACTTTCTTTTAATTGTTCAACAAATAATTTTGCTAAATAAAATAATATCCTTTGTTTATAATCAGCATCAGAATTTACCTGCATTTCTATATTATATTGTCTTCCTATTTCATCTGTTGCTTTTATATCTACTATTGATAATTTAGCATCTATTTTTTCTTTTAAATTCAATGGATTTAATATTGTTATATCTTTTATTTTTTTATTTTTTTTAAAATCTAATACAGCATTTAAAAGTGCTATTAATATTGTTTTATGTTTTGGCATACCAAAAACATATCTAAACATTACATCATTACATAATCCATAAAATTGTTTTATTTTCATTTATTTTAATTTATTTTTTTATTTGAATTTTGTCAAACAAAAAGATTTGATTTATTTAATTATATTTTTTAAACCAATTAATGGATAAATCAAATAATTCATTTTTTTTAATTCTAAAAAAATGGTCTTCATCTTTTAATATTTCTAATTTTGATTTTTCATTTAATTTTTTGATTGCGTTTATTGAATCATTTAAAGGTACATTTTTATCTTTTTCACCGTGAATAATTAATACTGGAATTTCTATATCTTTTAATAATTCATCTTGATTTATTATTTCTCGCTCAAAAATCATTTTTTTATCAACTATTATTTTTTTTCGCCATTTTGAATTTTTATATATTGTTATTATTCCTTTTTCTTCTAATTCTTTTCTTTCATTTTCTGAAAACTTATATTCTGCATAATTCTCTTTTTTATCAGTTACTGGCGCCCATAATACCAGACTATTTATTTTATCTTTTAATATTTTTATTACACGCAAAGAAATTAACCCACCTAAACTATATCCTAATAAATTTATTTTTTCATATTTATTTTTTTCAATAAATTTTATCACACATAATAAATCTTCTATTTCTTTTTCTATCGTTAATTCATCATCATCACTTTCGCCACTACCACTAAAATCAAATAGTAAAATATCAAAATTATATTTTAAAAAATTTTCTATTGCTTCATCAAATAAACCGTGCTCTGATTTATCACCTGTAAAACCGTGGGCAAATATTATTATTTTTTTTGAATTATTTTTGTATAAATTCAAAACTAATTTTTTATTTCTTGAATTATTTATTTTTATTATTTCCATAAAATTTTTTTACACCTTGATACACTGCCTCACAATATTTTTTTTTGAAATCATTATTTAATATTAATTTTAAATCTTCTCGGTTAGTTAAAAAGCCTACTTCTAATAATACTGATGGAACAACAAGATTTCTTAATACTACAAATTTTGCGTAAGGTAAGCCATTGATTACATTTATTTCTTTTATATTTCTTAATTCATTTAAAATATTTGAAGTTAGATTTGCACTCTCTTTTATTATATGTGCTTTTTTTAATTCCCAAAAAATCAAATTTAATTCTTCTGATTCTGATTTGAAAAATACTGAATATTTATCTTCATTCTCATAATAAACTTTATTCTCCACATTCGCTATTTCAATTGCTTTTGTGTCATTGTTATCTTCAAGATAATAATATACCTCTGTACCACGATAATCTGCTTTTGAACTATAATTACAATGAATACTGATAAATAAATCAGCCTGATTTTTTTGCGCTATTCTATTTCGTTCCCATAATGGCAAATAATAATCTGTATCTCTTGTTAATATCGGGAAATAATTTATATCATTCATAAAAATTTCATATAAACATAAAGCATAATCAAGTGTTAAGTCTTTTTCTTTTATATCATATATTTCATTTACTGCACCTGGGTCGCTTCCACCATGACCTGCATCTATCACTATTATTTTTATTTCACTCTCTTTTAATTCTTTTATTTTTTTTTCACCTAAAAATATTTTTTCTTTATTTATTACATTTTTTAAATTTAGATTCAAGTATATCTGATTATTTACTTCTTTTTGATTTACTTTTAATTCTACGCCAATTTCTAAAATGAGTTCTATTGTTAATTTATTTTTCTTATTTGCAATATTAACACAATTTTTTTTTATAAATTTATTTTCTAATATTTTTTCGAGTTTATTAATTTTTTCCTGATTTTTTATTTTTATTTCATTTATCTCAATTTCATAATGTATTGATTTTGTTTTCTCTTCTATATTGTAATTTGTTTTTTTATCAAAAATAAATGTTATATTTATTTCATCTTCAAACTCATTTTTTTTTATATCTAATAATTCAGCACTATAAACAGAAAAACTAAATATAAAAAAATAAATAATAATTAAAAATTTCATTCGACCTTTTCGCGTGCTCTTTTATTTTTATGAATTGAATTTAAATATTCTATCAGTTTTTCATAATTTGTATTTAATATGTTTTCTTCTCGAACGCCATTTTTTATTGCAAATTGAATTGCTTTTGAAAAACAGCCTACCTGAAATTGACTATGTGCATCACTTGTTATTATTAGTTTTACTTCATTTTCAAGGCATAATTGAATTAATTTTGAAATATATTCTTCACTATTTTTTCTTGAACCACCGACAAAACACCTATTATTTATCTCAAATATTTTATTATTTTCTTTTGCTATTTTTACTGCTATTTCTAAATCAACAGGAAAACTACTATTTGCTATATGTGCAATTATATCTACTTCTGGATTTTGCAAAACATTTATTATTGCTTCGGTATTATCTTTTATGTTATTTGTTGTATAACCAACATCATAATGAAAGCCTGCAAGAACTATATCTTGATTTGCAAGTATTTCATCTGGTAAATCAAGTTCGCCTTTTTTATTTAATATGTTTGCTTCCACGCCGCCTATTATTTTTACATTGTTTATGTATTCTGGTAGTAAATGAACGCATTTAAAATAGAGATATGTTGGTGCGCCGGGCAATGCAGGTCCGTGGTCAGTAATAGCAAGCAATTTTAGTCCTTTTGCTTTTGCTACTTTTGCCATTTCTTCTATGGTGCCAAATGAATGACCACTTGCTATACTATGAGTATGTAAATCAGCAATTATCTTCATTATTCTTAATTATTATCTTCCTTTTCCTGTTTTTTTCTTCTTATTTATTTATTTCTCTTTTTAATTCTGGAAAAATTTCTATATATTTTTTAAATAAATCATTTGCTTCATCAAAGAATTTTAATTTTAATAATATCTTAAATTCAAGTTTTATATTTTCTAATGTTGTTTTTATTTCATTTGCTAATTTTACTTCTAATAATGCATCTTCAAAATTACCTTGTTCAAAATACAATTTTGCAAAATAACTATGTAATTGAAATTCTTTTTCTTTATCAGCACTTATTGGTTTTTCCTGTGGTAATAAAGGAATTATTATTGGTTGTTGAATTTGTGGTGCTGGTGCTTGATATATTGGTGGCTCTTTTTTAACTTGCTCTGGTTTTACTTCTCTTGTTTGCACTGGTGCTAATGGTATATATATTGGTTGTGGTGCACTTTCTTTTATTTCTTCTTTTTTACTTGTTTTCTTTTCTTCTGGTTTACCAAATTCTAATGCTATTGTAAAATAATGAACATCATCAACATCAGAATAAGGTTCATAAGCATAATCAAATCTTAAATAATCAAAATTTAAACCACAGCCAATACTTAAACCAGAACCTAAATCATTCTCACTATTATAACCTGCTCGTAATGCAAAAATTTTATTAAATTTTAATTCTGTTCCTATACCAAATTGTAATTTTTCATTATATACTTTAAAAAAATCAAATGTTACAATAAGATGATTTTCAATAAGAGAAGAAGCAAAACCAAGTCGATATAATTTTGGTAATGGTTCTGCTATTTTATACATTGTTAATTTTGTACCTATATTATATATACCGCCGCCAATTTGAAGATATTCATCATATAATTTATAAAAGAAAGAAATATCACCAGCAAATGCTTCATCACGATAAGTATCAATTTTACTTCTTAATATTTTTAAATTTGCACCTAAAGAAAAATTTTTATCTACCATTTGACTGATTGATAACATTATATATGCTTCATTTGCAGAAAAATAACCAATTCCATCAGGCTGTGTATATGTTGTCTTTTTTATGTCGCCATAGTTAATATATAATCCTGATAATGCAAATGATAATGGAAATTCTGATGTTTTAAAATAGTAAGTTAAGAATTCTTTTTTTATATCTTCAAATAATTGATGATGAGAAAATGCGAGTGAATTATATTTTAGAAAACTTAATGCAGCAGGATTAAAATAGGCTGCTGCTTCATTATCAGCAAGACCAGTAAATGCTCTACCTAATGCTGCTGATTTTGCATCTGGTATTAGACGCAAAAATGTTGCTGTATTTTTACCTGTATAGTTGCTTGCTAATAATGAAAAATAACAGATTATTATAAATATATTTAATGCAAAAAATTTTTTCATTTTCATATATCCTTTTTAAATTTTATATTTTTTCTTTTTCTATTGTCAAATTAAAAATTATCTAATAATCGCTAATTTACCGCTTTTTGTATTACCTCGCTCATCTTTTACTACATAAATATATATTCCAGAAGCAACATCAAAACCAGAATTATTTTTTGCATCCCAGTAAATTATATTACTATTTGCTAATTCACTGTTATATACTAACTCACCTGTTATTGAATAAATATATACTTTTGATGTTTCAGTTAAGTTATCAAAAATAATACCTGAATATGATACACCTTGTTGATATATTCTGCCTTCATTTGAATTACTATTTGGCACATACGGATTTGGATACACTCGTAAATTATTCAAATTATTTTGTGGTGCATTATTGAATATTCCGAAATATGTTAAATGGTCAACTTCAAAATATATTTTTTTATTTTTTGCATCAACTTCACTTATATCTAATGGATAATATTCTACATCTTGCCAGTCATTATAATTTGTTGAAAGTGTTTTTGAATATTTTACTGTTATATATTTTTCATCTTTGATTTCTTCTGCTGGCACAATAAAAGTAAATTTCATTTTTTTATTTGCTGCAAATGTTTCCTGACCGCTTTGTAATTTTATTTCTATTATATTTCCAATTATTTTACTTCCTGGGAATGCTGGATTATTTATTTTTTCTTTGATTATTAATGTATCAAAATCATTATTTAAGGCTTCTGCTGGGATTATAAAATTACTTTCAATTAAATTGTAATAGATTTTTAATTGAACATTAATATCACAAAATTTAGAAACTGTAATATAAGTTGTTGTTTCACCATTTGAATATTCTTCTATTTTTTTATAAATATAATTTACTGTTATTGTATCATAGGCAAAATTATAAGAATTATTATATGCTAAAGCAACGACCACACTATCGCCTATTCCATTTATTTTTACTGTGCCACTGAAATTTTGATTCTCTTCTATTATTGGAATTATTGTATTTAATTCTGAATTTACATATATATATATTGTATCGCCATTTTCTGTATTTTCTGTTGTGCCACTTATTGTTATTATTGAATCAGAAAAATAAGAATTATTTTCAGGATATGTTATTTTTATTGTTGCTGTATTTTCTACTATTATTATTTTTATATCAGAATAATAGCCTTTATTTCCTGCAGCATCCATTGCTGTTGTCCGATAGATATATGTGTCATTTCCTTTATCTTCAAATGTTAATTCATTTATGCCTGTTGGTTCAAAATCTCGATATACTATTTGTTGTGAATAACTATATATTCTTATATCATCAATAATTGCACCACTTCCTAAATTTCCATTATCAGTAAAATATCTAAATCTTAATTTAATTTTTTGATCTTTGTAATGACTTAAATCAAAACTCCATTTTGTCCATGCTTCATTTTGTCCTGTAAATCTTTTTAATCTTTCATAAGTTTTAAAATTATCTTTTGAAACTTCAACAAATAAAAAATCATAATTATTTTCTATTCCTGCTAAATAAATTTTGAATTCTAATGTTGCGTTATTGTCAATAGATATACTATTTTTCGTTGTCAAACTCATATCTGCTAAGGTAAATGCACTATCAGTAAAATAAGCCGAACCACTATATGCAATTTCAGAAATTTGTTTCCAGGTACTTGGTTCATTTACCATCCATAAATCTGTATTTATTCCATTACTATCACAGGTATCTTCAAATAGTATTTTTCCATTTGTTAATTCTTCTAAAATTATTGTTTTTATTGAATTGTCATCATCAGCACTATTATCAAATGTTATTGTATAATCGCCTGTTTTGCTATATGTTGGTAAATCAGTAATTTTATTTGGTTGTGGTGCAATTATATCTTTTTTATCTTCTGTTGAAAAAAATGTGCTTATAAGTTGAGCCCAACTTACATTTGCTGACCAGTTCGGGTCTGCTATTTCATAATAATCATCATAACCTGTTAATACTGGAAAATAAATTCCTAATCCTCTTGCGTTTTGATGATATGTATTTACAAAATATGATTCTATTGCTTCACTTAATTTTTCTTTTGCTGATTTAGCATAATTTTTTATTTCTGTTTGTTCTAATGTATTTTCTATTCGTTCTAATAAAGTATATAAATCTATGCATTCACCAAGGTCTGGTGAAATAGCAAGAAAATCAGCACCTTCAATTGCTAAATATAATTGAGCCCAATAACTATCGCCATTTTCACTTAAAAATAAATCACACATTTCTGATAAATAATTTCCGACTTCTTCAATTTTTGTTAAATTTACAAATGCAATTGTTGCATTTGAATCATTATTATCTGATAATGCATATCTTTTTTTAAATTCATTTATTGCTAATTCACCAAATTGTTGAATGGTCATATCAGGATATTCTTTAAGATTGCCCATTACCTGGTCATATTCCCAACCATCTTCGTCAACTGTTGTATATGAAGCAATGTAATAATTAGCAAAATCTTTTAATTCATAAGCGTATTCAATAATTCCTTCAAGGCAAGCATCAATAGCAATAACATCAAATTTAAAATCAGGATATTCAGAATTAATATTTTCAAAAGCACTTCGTAAACTAATCATATTCATATATTGATTATCTTCATCAGCATCTTCATCAGAGCATATTTCTCTTCCAATTTTTCTTTTTATATTTTTTCCTTTTTCTATATTTCTCCAACCACCACCATGATTCCATAATGTTAAAATATATTTATCTGCTTTATAATAATTCAGACACCATTTTATCCATTCTGCTAAAACATTTGAATCAGCCATATTTAATTCTTCTGCTGACCAATCAGCATTTACTTTATTTAATGGAATTGAAATTAAATCATCATTTAAAATTTCATAAATAGAAGCAACACCAGAATCAAATAAAGTAACAAAAGTCACATTTTCATTACTACCGACTAATTTCATTTCAATCAAATCATTTAAAGCATTTGCTGCTAAATTATTATCGCCTGCAACATATAACAACCACACATATTTTTTATTTTCTATCACTGTGTGATAATAATTATTTTTTACTTCTGCATACGGTCCATAATTATAATTATTAAATCTTATTGATTCTTCTGGTATGGCACATTGAAATGTATCATTTATATTAACTTCTTCAGTTAATGAGATTGTAATAATTAAAGTATCATTTTTAAAAATTTGATAATTTAGATTTGTTGCTGTCCAATAATTTTTTGATGTATTATAACTTAATGAAAATAAGTATTCATCCGATTTATCAAATTCATTATTACTATTTTTATCACGCCACACTTTTATTTCACTTATTCCTTCATTTGTTATTGAACCATTATTTTTAACACTAAATTCACTTAATTGTGCTGTTGTTATTAGATTTGGAAAATTTATTGACATTACTTCTATATCTTTTTCTGATTTATATATTTCTTTTGCTGTTATTTCTTTTGCTTTACTTATTTCACTTATTAATGTTGATTGTGATGGATTAACAAGTAAATAAAATGAATCAAAATAATTAAAACCATATTTATCAGTAAAAAATAATTGGATATTTATATTTCTATCTTCTGGACATGTATTCGAAATATTAAAAGAAAAAGTTCCTGATGAGATTGAATTATAATTTATATCACCAAAATTTGCTTGTGTATCATAATAATTGGTTACAAATGCATAAGGGTCATTTATAAAAATTGAACATTTTAATTCTCTGGCTATTGAATATTCTGCTATATTTTTTACAAAGATTTCTATATAACATTCTTCATTTGCTTCTGGTATTCCATTATTATTGTAATTATCACTTAAAATATTATATTGATATTTTATTTCCGGCTGAACGCCAACATAAAATATTGTTGTATCACCTAAACCTGTTATACCTATTCGATTTATACTTAATCCAGTCCACTCATCTGTATTTGTATTTGTATTTGGTATTGTTCGATATGAAAATTCATTTAATCTATTTTCATAACTATTAAATGCATATTTAGGATATTTGAATTCGCCATTTTCATCTGGTTCTCTATCTTCATAATTTGGAGCAAAAGAAGATTCTACCCAACAACGATAAAATGAATTATTTGGTGGTCCATCATTAAATACAAAATTTCCCCATTCCATATTATCTGGCATATTTTCATCAATATGGTATATTACTATTCCACTATCAGGTAAAAATTCATCATAAGTTCCTTCTTCTTTTACTCTATACTCTATTAAAAAATATTCTTTTTCACTTATATTTATTTTATATAATTTTTTTTCATTTGTTTCTGCTGTGGCTTTTACTATTTCTACTGCTTGTAATACATTTGAATCAAGTTCGATTGGTTCTATCCAGCCATTATATTCTGCATCATTTATTGGGTCAATATCCATTTTTAAAAAAGCACAGACGCCTGCTGGTGTATGCCCATCATTTAACCATATTCCTTCTGCCATTACACACCAATCACCAACTGGCACATTATCATAATCAGCGTCATAAAGTGGTGGTGCGCCTAAATTTCCTAAAAAATTAAAGCAATATACACCAAGTGGTGAATTTTCTGCTAACATCATATATTTTGTAACTTCTACTCCATCAATGTTTGGCGGGTCATTTTCTATTTCCCAGTAATGTGACCAAATATCTGTATCTACACCTGTCTCTTCCTGACCAGCGCCAGCGTGAATAATTAAAACAGCGTCAAGTTCACCATCTTCATCGCCATCAAAATCAGAAAAATTTACATCATAATTTTCATCTTTTGCTTTTTCTATTGCTATTCTTGCTAATTCGTATATATCACCATTTGCATCATCAATTGAATCACTATCAGAACCAAAATATTCATAACTTTCATCAATTGTAATCCAACCATTATTTTGTGTTAACATTTCCCATTCGATATTTACAATTCCATTTGATTGTTTTGAAATATAATCATTTAGTCTATCTAATAAATTTTCATATTCACTTAATTCTGTTTGTGCTTCTTTATCATTAAATTGGATTGGTAATACCATTAACTTTATTGTATAAGATTCATAAACTTCTCTTTTTGTTTTTTTAATTCTTGTTCGTTTTATTTTTTTTGGTTTGTTAAATTTTTTTTGTGGTTTTAATTTTTTTGGTATGTTATATTGTGCAGGATTTATAGAAGCATAGATAAATTGTGATGGCACTAAACCATCTGTTGTTTGTTCAGTTATATTTAATGCGATTGGACTACCTTCTTTTACAGCATAGCGCCACCATCCATCTTTATCTTTTTTTAATGTATAACCATCACTACTAATTATTCTTCGATAATTTTCATCGCCTTTTTGATATGCTTCAATTATCGTTTTATCAGGTTGAACTAATTTAATTTTTTTCGGCGACGCTGGCACTGCAAATAAATAAATAAAATTAACACTAAAAAAAACAAAAAATAATAGAATTATCTTTCTCATTTAATTTAATATATTTATAATTTGCTAATTTGTTTGTCAATTATTTTTTTATTAAAAATAATTAATGATTGATTATTGAATAAGGCAAAAGAAAAAATTTTTTCTTGACTATATTTTTTAAAAGTTATAAAAATAATTGATTTTTAATAAAAATAATCACCTTTTAAAAAAAAGAAAATGGTAAAAAAAAGAGAAATATATAATTCGCCAATAATAAGAGATAACAAAGTAAAATTTGTTTATAAAAATGATAATGCAGAGAAAGTAAAAATAGTTGGAAATTGGCTTAACTGGCAACCAGAAATTGAATTATTTAAAAATGGTGATTCATTATGGACGAGTAATATTATTGAATTTTCAAATAATCGAAGGTATGAATATAAATTTTTAATTAATGATAATATATATATCACAGACCCAGTAAATTTTCAAAGAGGCAAAAATGAAACGGGCGAAATTTCATTATTATTTGTTTGGGAAAATCCAAAAGATTTCGAAAAAAATTTAGAACGAATAAATAATGAATTATTACAATTTTCGCCACAATCACATCAATTTAAAAGGCGTGATGATATATTAAGAGAATTAGATTATTATTTTCAGCAACCAACAATAAATCGCAGTGTGCTATTAAACCAATTTTTTGAAAAACGGATAAATATTGCATTATCAGAAATAGAAGAAGTGAAAATTAAAGATGGAATAAGAATCTGGCATTTATATAATGATGGTTTTATTGTGAAAACACCACAAACTATTTTTGGCATTGATGTTGTTTCTACGCGATGTATCTGGGGTCTTGGCTGGGAAATCAGTGATGATACTTTAAATAAAATTACTGATTTACTTGATTTTTTACTTATTACTCATCCTCATAGTGACCATTCTGATGAAGAGATTGTTCAATTAATGTTAGATAAAAATAAATTAGTTTTTGTCTCACCTGAAAATGCTGTTTTATATGATAAAAGAATTTCTTCTTTTACTTATAATAAACGCTTTGAAATAAAGAAACAAACAATTATTCCATATAAAGGAACACATGTTTATGATAATGGTCGAAATATAAATATAGCATATTATCAAGTTTGGACTGATACTGGTATAAATATTCTTCATACTGGTGACCATGATTTTACTAAATCTTTAAATTATGAAAAAGAGATTGATTGTCTTATTACAAGATTAACAGGTGTAAATAATGAATTTTCAATGACATATTTTTTTTCATTATTTTCAAAATATGAGCCAAAATTATTATTACCAGGTCATATAATTGAGTTAGCACATTATCCAGGAGGTGGTCGTAGTAGTTATTCACAAATATTGGATAATATTAAAGCTTATAATTTATTTTTAGTTTTATTAATGTGGGGCGAAAGTTATCATATAATTTTATAAATATTTTTTTGAGGTTATTTCTTTTATGAAAAAAAATTTTGTTTGTTTGTCGTTTATTTTTTTTCTTTATATTTATTTGTTTTCTTATAATATTATTCGTGCAGAGCGTGATTTCAGCGTTGCTGTTGATATTTATAAATCAGGCGACCTTGAAACTGCTATTTATCAATTTGATAATTATATAGCAAAATATCCTACTTCTTCTGATTCTGTTTATGCACTTTTTTATAAAGCAGAGGCTTTATATAAATTAAAAAAATACGAAGAAGCAATTAAGCAATATGAATTTATTTTAAATAATTTTCCTAAATTTAAAGATACTTCATTTCTTCTTTCTGGACTTGCTTATTCTTATTATGGCTTAAATGATTTGAATAACTCAAAAATTTATTATCAAAAAATAATTGATTTTTATAAAGATAAAAAACTTTCTAAACAGGATTTAATTATTTTTCAGGATGCGTATGTTCGTTTAATTGAAATAAATTATTTTCAAAAAGAGTATTCACTTACAATAAATCTAATAAATGAATTCAAAAATAAATTTCCTGATTATCAAAAAATTAATTATATAAAATTGTTTGAAGGAAAAACTTATTATTATTCAAAAAATTACGACAAAGCAATAATCATATTACAGGATTTATTGACAGATAATGAATATGCTAAAGAAGCATTATTTTTTTTAGCACAATCTTATGATAAAACAAATAAGAAATCAGAAGCAAAAAATTATTATTTAAAGTTTTTAGAAAATTATAAGGATTATGAAAATATTGATTTAATTAAATATAATTTAGGTTGGATTTATTTAAATGAAGAACAATATGAAAAATCAATTGAATACTTTTCAAATATCAAAAGTGATGCTGGTTTTATTTTCAATGATGCGAAATTTAGAATTGCTCAAATTTATTTCTTGCAAAAGAAATACAATGAAGCAATTGATATTTTAAATGTGATTAGTGATTATGATAAAAATGAGATAAATTATTTATTCGCTTTAATTTATTATGAACAAGCAAAATATGATGATGCAAATAATTATCTTGAGAAAATATTTGCTCAAAAAGATATTGGCACAATTCCAGAAAAAACAATTATTTTAAAATACAAGGTTTTATATAAATTAAAAAGATATAATGATTTAATTATTTTCTATGAATTAACAAATAAACAATTAAAATCAGATGAGAATTTAGAGTTAATAAATTATTTAACAGCAAAATCTGCTTATTTAGCAAAAGATTTCAATAAAGCAGAAATTTTTTATGTCAATTTTTTAAATAATTTTAAAGAAACAAAAGTATATTTAGAAATCAAAAACGAACTTGCAAATATATATTATGAATTAGGTAAATATAATGAAGCATTAAAAATTTATGATGAATTAAAAAAAGAAGAATCATTACCAATTGATGAGATAATTTATTTTTCTGGTTCGTCTTATTTTAAATTAAATAAATTTAATGAAGCAAAAAAAGAATTTTTACATTTATTAAATAATTATCCTTCTTCAAAATTTATCAAAGATGCAATTATTTTATTATGTGATATTTCTTTAAATAATAAAGAATATCAGAAAGTGATTGAATATAGTTCAAATATTATCTCAAAATTTTCTGATTATAAAATTCTTGGCAAATATTATTCTGGTTTAGCAAATTATTATTTAAAAAATTACAATCAAGCAATAAAAGATTTAACAGAAATAATAAATTCAAAATTTGAAATTACTGATATTTATAAGGCATATTTAATCCGTGGCATTTGCTTCTTCAATTTAAAAAATTATGAGGAAGCAAAAAAAGATTTCAATGAGATTATAAATAATTCAAATAATTTATTATTAACTACTGAAGCATTATTTTATTCTGGCATTATTCAATATAAAGAAAAAAAATATAATTTAGCAATTGCTTCATTAACAAAAATAAAAAAGGAAAATTTAGCAAAAGAGTATTTACCTGATTTTAATTATTTTTTAGCATTATCATATTATTATAATAATGATTTTGAAAAATCATATTTACTTACAAAAGATTTTAAGAAAAATTTTCCAAAAACAAATTACAATGAAGAAATAGAATATATAAATGGAATAAATTTATTCAATTTACAAAAATATGATGAAGCGTATGATAATTTGTTGTTAATACGGAAAAAACCGCAACATTCATATTATAAAAATTCATTATATTACTTAACTAAAATTGCGATAGAATTAAATAAATTAAATGAAGCAGAAGAATATAATAATATTTTATTATTAGATAAAAAATTTAGATACAATGAAGTGCTTTTTGATTCTGCACGAATTAAATTTTTGAGAAACCAGTATAATGATGCATTAAGTATTTTATTAGCAAAATTAAATGATATAAAAGATTTATCGTTAAAAAATAAATACTATTATCTAATTGCATTTTCATATTTAGCAACACATAACTATATTAAATCATCAGAATATTTTTTAGAATTATTAAAAACTGAAAAAGATGAATTCACATTAAATGAAGTTTATTTTAATTTAGGTATTTCTTATTTTAAAAATAATAATTATAAAAAATGTATTGAAATATATGAGCAATTTTTAAATAAATTTCCTGATACACGATATAAATATGATGTAATTTTCTGGCTTGGTAAATCTTATTTTAATATTGGCAAATATAATGAAAGTATAAATGAATTATTGAAAATAATAAAAGAAGAAAACAAAAATTTACCAGATGCAATTTATACAATAGCAAGTGCAAATTTTAATTTAGAAAATTATGATACAGCGATTAAATATTATAATATGTTTATAATTAAATTTCCAGATTCTGATTTTGTGCCTGATGCTAAATTTGGGATAGGCTTATGTTATAAAAGATTAAATGATGTGCCGAATTTTATTAAGATTTTTGAAGAGATAGTAAAATTATATCCTGAGCGTTCGATTGCTCCTTCTGCTCTTTTTGAAATTGGTAAATATTTTTATGAAAATAAAAATTATAAAGAAGCAGTTGTTTATTATAAGACTTTGATTGATAGTTATCCAAAATTTGATTTAATAAATAATGTTATTTATGAGTTAGGCACAAGCCAATTTGCTTTAGAAGAATATGATAAAGCAAAAATAACATTTGAAGAATTTGTAAAACATCAGCCTGATAAAGTAATGGAAGAAAAATCATTATATTTTCTTGGCAATATTTATTTTTTAAAGCAGGATTACGCAAAAGCATTGGAATATTTTTCAAAAGCAAAAATTCCTGCTTTTGTGGATGAAATAAATTATAAATCTGGTATTTGTTATTTTTCATTAAATAACTTTGATTCTGCTATTTATTTTCTCTCTTCAATTAACAGAGAAAAATTAAATGTAAATTCTTATTATCATTCATTATTTTTAATTGGCAGTGCATATAATAAATTAAACAATGAACAAAAGAAAATAGAATATTTTGAGAAACTTATAAAAGAAAATGTAATTGCTGAATATATGCCTTTTGTAATTAAAGAAACAGTAAATTATTATGTAAATAATAAATTGTATAATAGAGCATTAGAACCATTAAATTTTTATATAAATAATTTTAAAGATGCTGATGATATAAATGATATGATTTTTTATGCTGCTAAAACTGCTTTTATTGCTGAGGATTTTTCGCTTGCTGAAAATTATTTTAAAAGATTAATTAATATTAAACAATATTATGAACAATCATTGAAATATTTATCTGAAATATATTTAAAAAAATCTGATACAAAAAATTATATAAATATTATGGAAAAATTATTGGAAGCAAAATTATATAATTTATCAAATTTACACGAACTCGCAAATGCTTATTTAAAAGAGAATAGAATAAATAATTATATAGAAATAAATCAAAAAATAATAGCAGAATTTGCTGATAGAAAAGAAGCATTACCTGCTTATTTAAATCTTGCTAATCATTATAATAAATTAAAAGATTATGATAAAGCAATTGATTATTATTCGCAGTATTTAGATAAATTAGAGGAAGGAAAAATAGAATATGGCGATGTGCAATTAAAAATAGGTTTAATTTTATTTGAACAGAAAAATTATAAAGATGCGATTGTAGAATTATGGAAAATAAAAGTATATAAACCAGAAAAATTTGAGAGGTATAAAACTTATATAGAACAATCCTATTATTATATAATTAAATCATATTTATATTTAAACGAAAAAGAAAAGGCGAAAAATATTTTTGATTCATTAGTTAAAGAATTTCCTGATAGTAAATATATAAATGAATTAAAAGCAGAATTTTAAAATAATACAGTTTTTACGAAAATATGGGGTCAGACGTCCTTAAAGTCCTTTTTTTTAGTTGATTATTTTTCACATACTGCAATTAAAAATTTGAGTTTTTCAGAACATTTTAATTATATAATTCGTGAAAATTCGTCTTATTTGAGGCAAAAAAAACAAAATCAGTTTATTTTACAAAATTAAACTATAATTTTTAAAATATTATTAAATAGACTTATAATAATTTAATTTGTGATGAAGTGGTGACGCCTGTCCCCAATAAGGGCCCTAATAAGGTGTATTTGTGTTAATAGAGGCAAATAAAAAAGAGCCAGAAATATTTGCAAAAGGATAACCACGAAGTGTTTGAAATTTAATTAGCCGTAGGTGAAAACCAGAGGTAGAATGGTCAACAAACAAACAATCCCGATGCGGGGTGAATTTTATTTTCTTGATTTTTTTTTAATTTTGTTTAATAATAAATAACAGTTTTGCAAAGTGATTATTAGAAATTTACCCAGATGTACTTTACTTATAACTAAACTGAAAAGATTATTGAAAAAAATAAATTTTATTATCTTATTAAAGCGAATGTGATGATAATAATTCTAAACAAATTTTTATTTACAAAAGAATGTTTATAAAATAGAATATATCGTATTTATAAAATTAAATTGAGGTGTAATGATGAAATTTTATTTATTATTTTTTGTTTTTTGTTTTTTTGCTTTTCAATTATTTTCAGAAGAAGTATATCAAGGCAAAATAATTGGTGAAGATAAATCCGAATTAAATAATGTAAAAATAAAAGAAGAACTAAAAAAAGAAGAAGTAGGAGAAAAAGAATTTGAAATAAAGATTGAGCAAAAAGAAAAAATACCAATAGAAAAAATAATTACTACAAACCCTGAAAAAAAAGAAGAAGTAAAGATAAAAGAAAGAGCAGAAGTAGAATTACAAAAAAAAGAAATAGAAATGTCAGAAGAAAAGAAAAGTATGATTGAAAAAAATATAGAAAAAAATCCACAAAAACCATATAAATTTAAAGTTATTCTTTTGAGTATTCTTGGCTTTTTTATTTTGCTTGCTATTTCATCATAAAATTTTGTATGTTTATAAAACCATTAAAAATAATAGTTATAAATCATGAATTTCCACCATTTGGAGGTGGCGGTTCTTATCAGACAAAATATTTAGTTGAAGAATTAGCAAATCAAGGTCATATAATTTATTTACTTACAATTGCAAATCCAACAGAACCACCAGTATTAAAAATAAACAATTATATAAAAGTAAATATCCCGGCAAAACGAAAATCAAATGAAGAAATAAATTTTTTTGCTGCATTTTTATTTATTTTTCGAACTGCATTTTTTTTAGAAGAATTTTTAGAATCAAATGAAATTGATATAATTCACGCTCAATTTTCTTTGATTTCAGGTTTCGCTGTTGCATTGATAAATAATGTTATTAAGCGAAAAAAAATTAAGTTTATTATTACATCACTTGGCGCTGATATTTATGAACCAACTCGTTTTAAAGGTTTTAGATTTTTCTTTAATTTTTTAAATAAATGGATATTTAAAAAAGCAGATTGCATTACAGCACCGTCAAAAGAAATGTGTGAACGAATAAAAAAGATAACGAAAAATCCTGAAATTTACAAAATAAATTTAGGCATTGATATAACATTATTTAAACAGATTGAAAAAGATATTGCAAGAAAAGAATTAGGAATAAATAAAGATGAATTTGTTTTAATCACAGTTTGTAGATTAGTTAAAAGAAAAAATTTGAAAGAAACAATTTTTATTTTTAATGAAGTTCAACAAAAAATAAATAACATAAAATTATTTATAGTTGGCGAAGGAAAAGAGAAGAAGAAGGTTGAGAGTTATATAAAAAAATTTAATTTAGAGGAAAAAATAAAATTAACAGGAAAAGTAAATATTGATTTGTTACAAAAATATTATTCAGCAGCAGATTTATTTTATACAAATTCATTACACGAATCATTTGGACTTGTATATTTAGAAGCAATGAATTGCGGTTGTCCTGTTTTAGCACCGTATAATGGTGGTGCCGAAGAAATTATTACAAATGATTTTAATGGTTATTTATTGAAATTCAGAGAAGAATTTTTAAATAAAATTATTGAGTTAAAAAATAATTTTGAGAAACTAAAAAAGTTATCAAATAATAGTATTGAGCATGCAAAAAAATTTGATTATAAGAATTTTGTAGATAAATATTTAGCAATATATAATAAATAAATTTTGAATAACATTCGCAAATCGCAATAATAATGATTAAAAATTGTATTGACAATTAATCCCAAACTAATTATTAGGGACATATTATTTGGGACAGGATTATTGGGGACAGGCGTCATCACATAATCACAAATTGAATAATTATAATTTTATTTAATATGTTTTTTTAAAAATTTAGTATAATTTTATAATAAAGTTTTTCTGTTTTTATTTGACACTAATAATAATACCCCGAATAAAAAATAGCCACGAATTTGCACGAATTTACACGAATAATAAATAACACTAATAACACGAATAACAGAAATTATTTTTACCATTCACAAAAAAATCTGTATTCTGCACTCTGCTCTAAAAAAAGGACTTTAAGGACGTCTGACCCCATGCACAGACTACACAACAAAAAAATTTTTTTCTTGATAAATAGCAAATTAGATTTAATAATAATTTTAATAATGAAAAAAAGGGAAAAAATATTCAAGTGATTTTTTCTATTTTCAATTCCACATCAAAATCAAAATAATTTTTTCAATTTTCATTCTATAAATAATTCCATTAAAAAAAGGAGGTGAGATTTTTAATTTGTTTTTTTCAGGTTTATTGCCTGAAATATTTTTTTGAAAAAATTTTTAAAAAAGGAGGATTGTATGAAATTTATTTATTTTTTACTTAGCTTAATATTATTGCTTTACTTTAATTCTTTCTTATTTGCCAGTGAAGAAGATTTATTTGCAGAAGAAGCATTTTTTAAAGTAGAAGAAGAAATGGCATCAGTTGCATCAAAATATGCACAAAAGATTACAGAGACCCCAGCAATATTATCAGTTTTAACAAGAGAACAAATGCAGGATATGGGTTGTCGAACTCTTGCTGATGCATTAAGATATGTGCCTGGAATTGGCATTAGTGTGGATGAATTAGGTGGTTATTATAAGGTTGCAATTCGTGGTGTTCGTCAATGGCCCAATGTTTTATTTTTAGTTGATGGTCAGCGTTTAAATGATTTTTATACTGGTCTTGCTTTATATGATTTATCTATTGATAATATAGAAAAGGTCGAAATCATTCGTGGACCGGGTTCATCTATTCACGGAACTGGCGGTTTTGTTGGTGTTATTAGTGTTATTACAAATCAAAATATGCCAGAAGGAATAACAACAAAAGTAACAGGTGGCGAAAATAAAGAATTACGAACAAGTATAAATTGGTCAGGAAAAATAGAAGGTTGGAAAACAAATTTATTTGCCGAAATATTTCAAACAGATGGTCAAAAACATCAATTATATGGTTCACCAGTTCAAGTTAATCTTAATAGTGGAAGAACACAACCACATTTACCAATAGAATATATTGGCACAGCAGATGATACACAACTTGTTGCAAATGAAAATAATAAAAGAGGAAATTTAATTAATTTTAATCAATATAGTGGAAGTGAAACAGCATTAGTAAATATAGGACAAACAATAGAAGAAAAAGAGCAAGCATTTATTGACTATAAAATGGCTAAACAGGATATGAATATAAAATTAAAATATATTTATGATAAGAGAGGACCAAATATTGGATTAAGAGGCTGGAAAATGCCAAATACAAGTTTAGAAAGAAGCATTATTACAAGCATAATAGATAAAACAAATAAAATAAATGATAATTTAGATGTAATTGCTAAGTTTTATTTTGACCAGCAAATGGTTAACAATAAATATCAGGTTACTGCCGATAATCCAATTGTTGGTGAAGTAACATCAGCAAATCGCGGGGAATATCAAATATTAGAATATTCAGCAAGAACTTATGGCGCAGAATTTCAAGCAAATTATGTATTAAAAAATAATACAATTGTTTCAGGTATACAATATGAACGATTAGGATTATTTAATTATAATTTTCATAAAGAAAATAGTATAGGGTATATGGAAATATTATCACAAGAAAATCGTTCAAGAACAGTTATGGGTATATATATTCAAGATGAATTCAGACCAAATCAATTTATAGGAATAACAGCAGGTGTTCGCCATGATAAATATAGTGACTTTGGAAAGACCACTAATCCAAAAATAGGTGCAGTATATATGTTAGGTAAACATTTTAATCAAGATTATTTAAAAGGAATAGGAATAAAAATATCATATGCAACAGCATTTAGAGCACCAACATTTCAAGAATTATATGATAAAACACAGGCAGATTTAGTATATGGAGCAATAGGTTATCCAAATTTAAAACCAGAAACAATAAAAACATACGAAGGTGCTATAGAATATGAATATAAATGGTTAAGATTAAAAGCAAATTATTACGAAAATGAGATTAAAGATCAAATAGGAGTTACACCTGGTTTACTTGGAACTGTTCAAGGTACAAGTAATCCATATTTTAATAATTCATCATTAGTTAAAACAAAGGGTTATGAATTAGAATTAAAGACAACAAAACATACTTTACATAAGTTTTTCCCTGATATGTGGTATTGGGCAAATGTTTCAAAAGTTAGTGTTGATGCAGAAGCATTTAGTATTGGTATAACTCAGATGGCAGCAGTAAAACGACTTGAATTACCACAATGGGAATTTTCTTTTGGTATAAATACTGGTATTTCAGAATATTTAAGAGCATCAGTTAGTTATGAAAGAATCTCTGAAAGAAATAGCAATACAAGAACAACAATAGAAAGAGAAGTAAAAAGTAGATGGCGAATTCCAGAATTTGATGAGTATAATTTTCATATATATTCAACACCAAAATTATTTAAAAATTATACAATCGGCTTAAAAGTATTTAATGCTGGTGATAAAGAAACTTATGATGATCCAACAACAATTGGTGCTCAAGAAGTTCAGCGAGAAAATAAAACTATGTTAGGTTATATTAAATATGTATTTTAAAAAAGGAGGGAAAATTTAATGAGAAAGTTATTATTATAATTAATGTCAATTCTTCTAATTTTCACCATCTGCTTTTTTATTGGTTGTGGTTCAACTGAAAAGCCAAGTTGGCAAGCCCCACCCGCAACTCCATCAACCCCTGTTTCTGTAAAAGTATTTGGTGAAGATACAACAAGTTTTAAACTTGTAAGTGGCAATGTTTTTACTGGTTCTGAAACTTATTCAATTTTTTGCGAGGAAACAGGATATACACCCAGTTGTGGTGATACGCCATTAGTTGATTATGTAATAACAGGTGGTAATATTTGTGTTTATTATTCAGGTGGTCCTGGCGCTGGCGGCGCCGCAGTTTATAGTGCTGGTAGACGATATCCAAATATTGGTATAAGAACTGGTGAAGAACCGATGATGAATTTAATTACTGATGGTATGCTTTATTATGCAAGAAAACATTATTCAAATTATGCTAATCCTATTCGAATTGCGATTCATAATGGAGGCGGAATAAATAAAGAAAAAACAATTAGTGTTGATTCTTTTAAAAGTGGTGGTGCTGTAAGTTTTGTTAAGAGCCTTTTCAGATTTGATAATTATTTAACAGTAGTTGAATTAACACCAGCAAGTTTAAAAAGATTAATTGAATATGGTATTGCTGGAATGAGATATCGTGATAATTCTAAAACTCTATCTGAAAATGCGAATGTCTCAGATGGAAATTTTTTACATTTTAGTGGTATTTCTTTTACATATACAAGAGGTGCTTCAAGTATTGAAGATAATGCATATTATTATGATGCTACGAATAATATTATAACAAATAATGGTTCAAGGGTAGTAGATTTATATTTATGGAATATACCATCTTATGATACTGTAAATGACCCTTATGATTCTAATTTAGCGAATGCCTTAAATCATCCAGAAGATTCAATACCTCTTGTATTAAATGGTCAATTAGTGCCAGAGTATGCTGATACTAAAATTTATGCTATTGCAGTTAATTTTTTAATGATTACTGAAAAAGCCGCGGCTGCTGCAGCAGAAATAACTGAGGATAAAATTAAATATGTTAGTTCAACTATTAGGCCAAATGAAGCCTTAGAAGAAATATTAACTGATACTGAACATTATACACTATATCATAGATTACAGGGAAGAATAAAAGCAGTTATGGGAGGAGTAAGTGCATCAAATGTTTCAGCTGAAATATCATTAAGTCATCCAACATATATTAAAACAAATGATACATTTTCAATCACTATTATTGACCCTGACTTGAATACTATTTCATCAATAAAAGAATTTTATCTTAGTGCTGTTTCAATTGCAAATGTTTCTAAAAATGATATTGAAAATATTGCAATTTTTGAGAATTCTGAAAATGTAAAGAATTTTAGTGGAAGCATTTTAGTAGATACAAATTCATCATCAAATCAAGTAAATAATCAAAAATTATTTGCAGAAGATGGTGATACAATTGTTATTGCATATCAAGATCCATATTATGTAAATGACAAAAAATTTATAACGAGAAGAGTTATAAATGGTTCAATCGCAACAATTAGTTTAAAACAAGATACAAATGCTACAAGTTTAGGTTCGATTTTAACTGATGCATATTATATAAACTTAACTGATACTTCCTGGTCAGGTGATACATTACAAATATTATTAACTGATGCTGACCAGAATCAGGATATAACTGCCTCAGAAACAATAACAGTTATCATAACAGTTATCCGAAGCGATACAACAACAATATTTGATACTGTGGTATTAGAACTTACAGAAAATGGTATTAATAATTCAACATTTATTGGCACAGTCAATATGGTAGATACAACAACTTTTGATTCAACAAATAATACAATTGAAGCTACAAAAAACTATAAGATTAGAATATATTATAAAGATCCAGATTCAATTGAAGAACTTATAACTGAGATATTAGTTATTTAATTAAGCATCATTGTTCTAAAGTTGTAAATTAAAGTTTGAATTATAGTTAAAGGCAGTCGTTCAAAAGCGACTGCCTTTTTTATTTTTTGTAATTATTTTGCATTATTATTATTGGAGACGATTATTGTGGATTCTTTGGGATTATTGGGGACAGGCGTCATCACATCATCACAAATTGAATAATTATAAGTCTATTTAATATGTTTTTTAAAAATTTAGTATAATTTTATAATAAAGTTTTTTTTATTACACTAATAATAATACCACGAATAAGAAATAAGCCACGAATTTACACGAATTAACACGAATTTATACAAATAAAAAAAATAAGACGAATAAGGTTAATGATACAAATAAGATAAATAACACAAATTATTTTGCCATCTACTAAAACTACTCTGCACTAAAATAAATTTAACCCGCTTTGGGGGTGTTTTTTTGAAGGGTTTTCTTACCGCAGGTTAACACCTTCGGATAATTGAAATTTAACCACTTCGTGGTTATCTTTTTGCAAATATTTCTGGTTTGCCACTAATAATATTAAATAACATAAATAGCACGAATAAATAGGGAATAATAGTGCCACGAATAAGAAATAAGCCACGAATTTACACGAATTAACACGAATAAGAAATAAGCCACAAATCAATACGAATTAACACGAATTTATACAAATAAAAAAAATAAGGCGAATAAGGTTAATAATACAAATAAGATAAATAACACAAATTATTTTGCCATTTACTAAAACTTTGTACTTTTCACTCTGCACTAAAATAAATTCAACCCGCTTTGGGGGTGTTTTTTGAAGGGTTTTCTTACCGCAGGTTAACACCTGTGGTTAATTGAAATTTAACCACTTCGTGGTTATCTTTTTGCAAATATTTCTGGTTTGCCACTAATAATATGAAATAACACAAATAGCACGAATAAATAGGGAATAATAGTGCCACGAATTTACACGAATAAGAAATAGCCACGAATTTACACGAATTTACACGAATAAGAAATAAGCCACAAATCAATACGAATTAACACGAATTTATACAAATAAAAAAAATAAGACGAATAAGGTTAATGATACAAATACGATAAATAACACAAATTATTTTGCCATCTACTAAAAGTTTGTACTTTTAATCATTTCTTAATTAAAAAATTTATAAAACATTCAGGTTTATGAAACCAGCCAAAAGTAGGAGATAAAGCAAAATATCTGTATTCACTTTCTTTATTGTCTCTATCTATTCTTGTTGCATTAAGAGAAATAGAATTATTTTTTGAAGAAAAATTTATATAACTTAAAGGCAATTGAATTTCAAGTTGCCAGCCATTTGTTTTTTGAAAAACAGTTGAAATAATATTATCAGCATTCCATTTTTTCGCTTCGTCAAAATTTATGTTTATGTTTGTTTTTAAAAATGCATCAAATATAGTATTTAATGGATTTACTTCAATCTCAATATATGATTTTGTCTCTTCATTATCACATAAAGCAATAAATAATTCGCAAACATCTTCTTCATAAATTGCTGCATCGCGATTAGTATGAAAAGCAAAAATAGAAGAATCAAAGACATCAAAAGAGATAAATAAAAATTCAGAATCGCAAGCAAATGCTACAAGCGTTTGAATTTCAGCTTCTTTACCAGTCATAGCATCAACCATTTTGTATTTTGGAGTTAATTGCCAGATAGTATCATCTAATAAGCCATCTATAATTGGTTTTTCATCAGTCCAAAAAATAAAATAATTATCAGCAGCATTTAAAAATTGTAATGTTAAAATAAAAAAAATAAAGAAAAAAATTTTTACCATTTGACAGTGCCAGCAAATTTAATTATATCATTTTCATCAGCAGGATAGATTTTATAATAACCATTCAAATAAATATTACCAAAATCAATTAACCAGATAAGTTGATTATAATCATCAGAAGATAAATTTATATATTTTCTGGTCTTATATGAAAGTTTGATTTTTGATTTTTTAAATTGTTTTTCAAAAGTTAAAATTATCTGGTCATAATGACCTTTTGTAGTTGGAACCTCAATTACTTCTTCACCTGATAAATTTTCATAATCAAAATATGCAGTTTCCTGAATTATTTCTGTTAGTGTATTTGTATAATATCTTTTAAATGCTGTCTCTATTTTGTATTTTTTATCTTTATTGTTGTATTTTATTTGATGCTCAAAACTTTCTTTTTCATAATTTGTCGGTTTATTCGAACTATATTTATTTTTCTCTGATTTATAATATTTAAAGTTGTATGAAAATGGCTTTTTTAGATCAGTTGAAAGATTTAATTCACGCTTTTTTTCAAAACTATCAGTTTTAATTTTTGAACCAAAATAACTTATTCTGCTTGAACTTTCTAAATAATATCTACCCGCAGTATCAGAAAAATCGTTTAAATCATAATCAATTTCACCATATTTTAATTGTAAAGCAAAATTATTAAAATATTTCAGTTTGTCAATAGGAGAATTTTTATTATCCCATTTATTTGACCAACTTATTTCTTTTGCAGAATATTCTATATCAGTTGATTTTTCTCTGCCTTCTTCTAATCGTAAATTTATTATTTGTGTATTCGTAATATTGTATTTTGTCTCAATATTAAATACCTCAGCATCAGGTTTTGAAATATTATTATATGAATGATAGTGAATAAAATTTATGTCATTATTTATATAATTAAATTCAATATTGAATTTTTTGCCTTTTTTATTTAAACCAAGTAAAAGTGCTTCGCCAGCATTTATAACTCTCGAATTTTCACCATATAAAATAAAACCTAATGGAGTAAGATAAGTAAAATTCCAGCCAAAAACTTTGTTAGAAAATTTTGAAAGCAGATTTTTTTCAATATAATGAGCATCATAAGCAGTAAAACCAAGTATCAGTTCATTTGATGGTTTAAATGTGATATTACCCCCAAATAATTTTTCTTCTAAATTTTCATTCCGTTTATTGCCTGAACTTGATAATGAAATCTTATATGTTCTTGCTAATGTATCAATATCAGTTGTTTCATAATAGTTCTTTGAATATAGAATAGAAATATCAAATTTTGTTTCAAAGATATTTTTTATTTGATATGCTATACCTTTTAAATTTGAATATTCATAAGTATTATCATCAATATCAATTACATTCTGGTCTTTTGTTTTTAATTTGTTAAAAATTTGATAATAACCAAAATTAGCACCATAATTACCAATTACTAATCTATCATTTTTAATAAAATTATCTATTTTTATTCCTGCTTTTAAAAGATTATCAATTTGTGTTTCACCTTTATCTCGTTCTGTTCTTGCTATTATTTGATATTTGTTTTTTGTTAACTTTATGTTTTGATAAATTTTTGCTGTCTTTTGATCTGATAGAGTTTCATCAAAATTAAAATCATATTCTAAAAATTTTGCTTCAACTTCAATTGTTGTAATAAATGGTTTAATAAAATCAAATACATCCTGTGGCACAATATTTCTTAATAATAAATCATCAATAGATTCAAAAAGACCAACTTTTTCACGGCTTTCAATTATTTTTAAAATTTCATCTTTTGAAATGTTTGGTAATTTGAATAATTCAGCAAATTTTGCTGTATTTATATTTACTGGCTTGTTAAATAATTCTTGCAATAATGTAGCATCATCTTCTTTTATTTCACCAGTATAATATAATTCCCAAATTTCATCTTCACTTGTTATTGGTTCTGGCAATTTTAATTGGTTTATTAAACCTTCCTGACTGATATCAATTGCAATTTTTGTGAATTCTTTTGTTGCCTGTAATTGTTCGATTTCTTCTAATGATAAAAATTTTTTTGCGCCTGTTGTAGTTTGAATTTCTACTTTTTCTTTTTGCGGTGTTGCTGTTAATACTGCTTTGTCTAATGCTTCATCAGTAATTTCTTCTTTTGCTTCGCCAGCGTCAGGTTTTTCTTTTATTTGTTTTTTGCTTTCTTTTATTTCTGTTTCTTCTTTGTTTTCACTTTCTCCTTCAATTTCAGATTCTTCTTTACTTTCTGTTTCTTCTTCATTTAATTCATCATCATTTAATTCTTTTTCTTCTTGCTCTTCTGTTTCATCATTTATTTCTTCATTATCTTCATTCTCTTCTTCTGAATAATTATTTATTTTATTTTCTTTTTCGTTAGTTTGTTTTTCTTCCTGTTCATTTATTTTTTCTTGTTCTTTTATTTTGCCTTCGTTTGTTTCAGCATTTTCTTCTTTGTTTATATTTCCCTGTTCTTTTAATTCTTGTTTGCTTACATTATTTTCTTCTACAATTGTATTATCATTTTTTATTTCATTTATATTTTGCTTTTCTTTTTCGTTTTCTATTTTTTCAATTACATTTTCTTTTGTGATTTTAATTTCTGTTTTTTTATTAATAGTTGGCTGTGAGATTTTTTCTTTATCTTGCAATTCATTTATTTTATTTGATTCGTGTTTTGCTTCTGATTCTTCATTTTCTTCTGCGATTTCGTTTTCTTCTTCATCATCCTCATCATCATTTAACTCTTTTTCGTTTGTCGTTTCTTCTTTTTCGATTTGTTGTTCTTTAACTTTTTTAATTGTTTCAGTTTTTATTTGTTCTGGCAAATTATTTGATGATAATTTTATTAACAAATTATCAAATTTATAATCAAGACCAATAATATGAGTATAATCAAAAATTTGATTATAAACAATAGTATAATTAAGAGAGAGAATTTTTTTCTCTTTGCCAATATTAAAATTTAAACCAACACTAATATTAGAAGGGTTAGTTTGATAACCACATCTAAAAATAAAATTATCAGAAATATTAAATTGAAGACCAGATAAAAATCGATTATTATAATCATAAGGAGGCAATTCATAATCAAAAGAAAGAAGTAACATTTTAAAAGGCGAAAAAGAAAAGCCGAATTGATAGGACTTTTCGATAGGTGTAGATAAAACAGGTTCATTGAAATTTCTTGAAATAAAACCAAAATTTAACCAATAGATAGGTTGATAGAATAAACTAAAATCATAACTTAAAACATCTTTTGAACCAACTTCATTAATAGATAGCGATAAAATTTTAAAATTCGCGCCAGCACTAAAATTATTTAATATTTTATAGCCAGTAGAAAATAAGTAAGTTCTTTCTTTATATAAATTAAAACCAAATTCTTCATAAGCAATGCCAAAACCAAATTTATTAAATGATTTTTGCAAAGCAAAATTAAAGAATTGTAAATCAGAGAGATTAAATAATTTACCACTTGAACTAATGAATTGATAATCAGATAAAAACGGTAAAATAGCAGGATTAAAAAAAATAGAATTAGCATCATAAATAACAGAGGAGTAAGCATTACCAAGCGCCGAAGGAACAGAATAAGAATTTCTAAACAAAAATTCTGCATTTAAATTTAAATAACACAAATAAACCAATAAAAATAAAAAACAAATTTTTTTCATAAATTAAAAACTTTTTGCAACGACAAAAGTTTGTTTAAAAATTTTATGATTACCAGTAGTATTATTATAAGCATCAATATAAAGAATATAGATACCAGCAGGCACGAGAGAATTTTTATAATCAAAACAATTCCAGGTAAAAGAATAAGTGGAAGGTAAAGCATAAGATTCATTATTTACAAGTTCAGCAATTTTTCTGCCTTGAATATCATATATTCTTATTGTGATTGAAACAGTTTGATAAATATCAATATTAATAGTTAATGCTTTTTTTTGCGGGTCAGGTGAATCTAAAATAATTGTTCTTGAATTTAATCTAATATTTCCAATACCTTGCATTACTTCGCTTTGCTCAGCCCCAATATTTATAGGTGCTAATTCCCAATCATCAGCAGAATTAAAATCAATATAAACACCATTTATAGTTTTACGAGTAGCAGAAATATTTTTAATAAGATATTTAGTAAAAATTAAAGAAGAAGGAGAAGAAGAAGACCATTCGCCAACATTATTAAGATAAGTGAGATATTCAGATTTAGTCGAACTAATATCATAATCATCAGTATAACCAACAGCATCATCAACCTCACCAAATTGATTATATAAAACAATTAATTCATCAGTAGAAGTGAGACTAGAATATGTAGTATAAGTTTTTAAAACATTTCCAGCAGGTTGTGTATCATCAATATTATTTGAGTTAAAATAAAGAATGATTTTATTACCTGGATAAACAATTGAATTTCCAAAGATTTTTATTGAACCTTTATATAGTGTTTTACTAACTAAAATATTTTTTATGTTTGAATAATTATCAAAAGAATAACCAGCAATATTAGCGCCCTGACCATTATTGCCATCATCAACACAGTAAAATTCCACCATATCTTCAAGAAATTCTGCTTTGTTAAATAAAAATTCTGTGATTATTAATTTCATTTTTTGGCTTGTTTGTGCAATTGGCATATTATATTTAGTAAAAGTAAGATTTCGATTTTCATAACCATATTTATTAGTGTAAGTAACAAGAATATAGTAATTTTTATTGTTTTGAAGTAATTTGCCTTCAATTGTTGAAACAGTAATTTCATTACAATTTTTATTATAAACAACAACTTCTGGCGGTGTATCTGTTTTTTCAAGTTCAATTGGTAATTCTGAAATGTATAAATTATAACGATAAAAATCTTTATTTGTAGTTGGTGTAAAATAAACAGTTAAATTGCCACCAATATCTTTTGGTGTATCAAGAATTGTAATATCAATAATGTCATCAGAAAAAGGAGAAATTAAGGTAGGAATAAATCCTGGAGTTGGTGGCTTGATTTCTAACCAATCTTTATAAGAATTATTATCAATAAGAGAATTATTAAGAAAATAACGAGAAATAGAATAACCACTGGAAAAGCCAGTTGGTTTTAAACTTGTCACATAATTATTTCCATTATGCGTGCCAGACCACGCTTGTTTGCTTATTAGATTATTTGCATAATCTGGTGGTTTATTTTCATCTGACCATATAACTGCATCTAGAATATTATCGGCAGAAGCATCAGAAGCAAGAAATACAAAAGAAGCAGAATAACTTAAACCATCATCAAAAGTATAAATATTCAGTGTTTTATTTGAGTTTGCAATTGTATCATCATCAATAGAATCAGCGTTAAAATAAAGAATAAGAAATTCACCTGTTTTTATTATTGTTGTTTCCTGTGGTGTCTCTGTATCATTATCAATATCCCCAATTATTTTAACGAGTGTATATGGGTTTGATTGAGAAGTACCCTTTTTAAAAATTGCATAATCTTTTATATCAGCACCCTGTCCATTATTGTTATCATCAACACAATAAATTTCAATAAAATCAACAGAGTCGCCAGAACTATAAAAGAATACTTCTGTTATTTTTAATTGAGGTTGCGCAAATAAAACAGAATAAATAAATAAAAAAACAAAGATAATTTTTTTCATAATTTCAAAATACAATATTAAGATTTATCGCTGTTTTATCACCAAGTATTTCATTTTGTTTAAATAAAAAATCTAAAGATAAATTATGTTTTGAAATTTTTGTGTTTATACCAAAACCAAATGATAGATTTTTTTCATTTATTTCAGGACTAAATTTATAGCCAACTCGTGCTGTAAAAGTTTTATTTATATAATATTCATAACCAAGTGCAAGTTTATTTTTGTTATCATTATTTATATTATAATCAAGCGAAATAAAATGAGAATCCATAAATTTTGTTGAAGCACCGAGAGATAATGTTTTTGGAAATTTTTCATCTTTTTCCGCACCAAAATTTGTTGACCAGCCATAATAGTTTTTAAATACAATACCAAAATTTGTATTTTTAAATTTTTGGTCTTTTTTTTCTTTCTTGCCAGTTAATTCAGATAAAGATGTTATAGCACCAACAACAGCAGTAAAACCTGTTTTTGAATCATCAGTAATTGTTTCGTTTAAAACTTTTATTGTGCCACCTATTTTAAATTTTTTTATTTTTGTCGCAATTGCTGTTAATAATGCTAAATCATAATAGCGTGCTTTACCTGAACTGATATCTGAATAATTATATTTTTCTATATAACCACCATCTAAATAGATAACTCCAAATACCATATTTATTTTTTTGGTGATTGGCTGATTTAATGAGATTGCTTGATAATTTACATCAAGAAAATAATTTGAATAATATAATGAAATAATATTTTTTTTAAGAAGCGCTACACCAGCTGGATTATAATGAATAGCATTTATATCATTATCAATAGATGAAAAAGCAGAAGCCATTGCTTCTGCTCTTGCACTATAATCCAATTTAATAAAATTAAATGCAGTGGTGCCTATTTTACTGCTACCAGCAAATAAAAAATTTGCAAAACAAACAAGTAAAAAAACTAAACTTAAAATTTTTTTCATTTTATTTTTATCGCCTGATTAATAATTTTGTTATTTTGTTTGTTTTATCACCATTTGCATTTTTTGCGTTTAATTCAACAAAATATAAACCACTTGCTAAATCATTTGAATAATCATTTTTTAAGTCAAATACATATTCGTTTATTCCGCCACCATAATTTGATATATTTGAAATTGTTCGAACTTTTTCACCACTTAATGAAAATATATTTATTTCAGCCTCTGTTGTACCTGCTGGTAAATCATATACAAAAATAGTATAAGTATTTGCTGGATTTGGTTTATTATAAAATTTTTGAATTTCAAATTTTCGATTTGGTTGAAGCGGTGAATAATAAGAATATAATTTATTAAATTCAAGTAAAAATTGTTCTGCTACTTTTTTGTTTTTAATTATAACAATGTTTTCATTATTATTTTCATCTGCTGCAGCGGTTAAATTATATGAACCAGTAATAACTTTAGCGTCAGATGAACCTGGGTCAATTATTATAAATTTATGATGTAATCGATTTGGTGCTATTCCACCTAATACTGATATACCATTGTCAGTTAGATATTTATAAACATTATAATTTGTATCCATTTGTCGAACATCAATTATTCCTTTTATGCTTAATTGTTTTTTTGAATAAATTGATACTAATTTATCTGCTATTGTTTGATTAGAAAAAGTGAACATACAAAAATAAATTGAATGAGTTGCACTATCTAATAATTTTGTGATTTTTTCCGCTATTTTTCCTTTTGGTGAAAAATATGTTTGAATTTCTGTATTATCATCAATAGTAATTATTGGTTCTGGAATACCAACAACCTCACCAAAATCACCTGAATATAATTGTTCAAATATATCTCTATAATTATTTGCAACATCTTCATTTTCAATTATTACTGCGTTTTCATTGTTTTCATTTGTCGCATTATATGACCAGTTAAATGAACCAGTCCAAACTTTTTTGCCATCAACAATAGCAAATTTATGGTGCATTAAATCACTACCAGTATAAGAAACTAAATTTGGAAAATATGGAGTGAGAAAATTATCATTAGTCATTGAAGGGTCATATACTATCTCAATTGAGATACCACTATCATTCTGTAAATTTTTTAATAAGTCACGAATATTAGTTAAATCGAATTGATAGATTGCAATTTTAATTGATGATTCTGCTGTGCTTAAAAATTCATATAATTTCTGGTCAACTTTATATGCTGGTGTTTGTGTAAATGGGTCAGTGAAATAAACTGATATTTCGCCATTGAGGTATAAAATTAAACCGAGAAATAATAATGCTATTAAAGTCAGTTTTTTCATTTTTCACCAAAAATAACTTAATGAAAATCTATGAACATCATTAACTTTTGAAGAAGGTAAATAAGAATAATTAAAATTTATAAAATTAAATTTTTTACCAAAACCAAAAGAAAAATTACTACCAATATCATAATCTTCACGATAACCAAGCCGTAAAATAATTTCATAAGGTAATGTAAGTTGAAAACCACTTCGATAATAAAAATGTTCATTTATGATTTTTACTGTTTCAAAAGTTAAATCATATTTTTGTTTTGAAATAGTATTAGAATAAGAAAGACCAAATTTTAAAGTCAATGGTATATTAAATTTTTCTTTATTTAGTTTTAATTTTTCGCCATAATTTAATAGAACACCAGAAAAATTAAATCTTTTTTTTGTGTATGTTATACCAGCATCGAGCGCAAAAACATTATCATTATATTTGTAAATTTTTTCTTCAATATATTTTATTGTTATACCAGCATCGAAATTATTGAATGCTTTTGAAAAAGAAAAACCAAATAAAAAATCGCGTGCTGAAAATGAAGAATATTTATAAACAGGTGATTTATTTACAATTTCATAAATCGGCATTTCACCTGTGTTAAAATATGAAAGTGATAAAGCAACTGAATAATTATTTTTTTTATTAAATAGAACTGTGCTTAAAAATTGTTGTGAAATGTCAGATAAATATGAATTATATGAAAAATAAATCTCATTCTTTTTTGAACGAACAATATTTGCAGGATTCCAGTATGTAGCAACTGCACCTTCGGATAATGTAGAATATGCATCGGCTAATGCTGTGCCTTCTGCACCAACTCCTATTTTTAAAAATGCAAGCGAATTTTCACCACTATCAGCATATAGCAGAAAGTTTAATGACAAGAATAAAACAAAAAAATATAAAATTATTTTTTTTCGTTTCATTATTAACATTTTATTTTAAAATAGAAAATATAAAAAGGTCAACAAAAATTTTTATTTTTTTGGAAAAATTTTGTTTTTATTATTTTAGGTTATTGTTTTTTTTTGTTAATTATTTTAATAGAAGTGGGGAGAAATTGTTTTTATTTTGCAAAAATAATTTTAAATTTATTATTTAATATTTTTTATTATCATATAAATTTTATTTACACTTACATCAACTATCTCTGCAATATCTTCTATCTTATATCCTTTTTTATACATTCGTTTTATCGTCTCTATTTTCTGTATTTCGATTCCTTCTTCTCTTCCTTCTTCTCTTCCTTCTTCTCTTCCTTTTTCGATTCCTTTTTCAATTCCTTTTTCAATTCCTTTTTCAATTCCTTTTTCAATTCCTTTTTCAAACCATTCTTCTTTTCCTTTTTTATAACCTAATACTTCTGCTGTCATTACTAATGGCATTTTCTTCACCTCCTCATATTTTCTTATTTCTTCTATATATTCTTCTTCTAACTCATCTGGTAATTGAAATATACAATCTATAAATTTTACTAAATTTCTTATGTCTTCTTTCTTTAATCCTATGTCATATAATTCTTTCACTAATTCTTTTTTTATCTTAAATTGTTTTACTACATCATTCCCTGCTTCTATTCTTTTTAGATGACTTAATATTACTTTACTAAATGGATTTTTACTCTTTCTTAATTCTTCTTCACGATCCTTGAAATCTATTAACTTAACTAACTTATATTTAAAATACAATTTAAAGCCCGGATACTCCACCTTGTATTCTTCTGGCCTCCACTTCTTATCATTATCGCCTAATATCACTAAACTTATTGTATTTTTCTTGTATTTGTTAAATATCAATGAATTATAAGTGTATATCCGCTTTGTAAATTCTTTCTCTTTTCCTTGCTGAAATTCGCTATGTAAATATACTATATGCCCTTCGCCGTTTTTTAATCTTATTTCTGCTAATTTATCTACTACTTTTCGTTTGCTCTTTTTTTTGCCTGTTATTTCTTCTAATTCTTTATCTATAAATTTGTAGCCTCTTTTATAATCTATTATTTCATCTAATTCTGAATATAATA
>Ga0116165_1000495_pt1 | contig 33016 bp, 27 predicted proteins | sample AD_JPNMR1_MetaG_FD_89885 | JGI IMG/M metagenome (GOLD analysis project Ga0116165, IMG submission 89885) | Active sludge microbial communities of municipal wastewater-treating anaerobic digesters from Japan - AD_JPNMR1_MetaG | ecosystem: Engineered > Bioreactor > Anaerobic > Digestate | place...
CGCCACGGTCACAATCTCTGCGTCGGAGGCGTCCAGAGCCGCCTGCAACGCCGTGGCACTGGAAAATTTGCCCGTGCCCACCATCAACCGAGATCGAAAACTCCTACCCGCTATCACAAAGGGATCGTCTGTCATATTCTCACCTTATTGCAGCACAGCCACAGTCTGGACGCCGCCGTACAGTCAACGTCCGCAGGGACATGGATACACCATCTACACCGTGCAGCCGCCCGCTCCCATCCTCCCGCGGCTGCCATAAACCAACAACCCAACGAATAATTTCAAGCGCCTCTAAACTGCCCAGAATTCCCGGTACCGCGCCCAAAACACCAAGCTCCGCCGTGGTAGGCGTACCACGCGGGACTTGTGGGAATAGACACCGCAAACACGGCGTCTTGCCAGGCACCACAAATTGTGCCTGACCGGACAGCCCTAAAATTCCTGCCGTGGCAAACGGCTTCTTCATACGTAAACACACGTCGTTGATGAGGAATTTCGATTCAAAATTGTCAGTAGCCTCCGCAACGACGTCATAATTTTCTAAGATTCCTTCCGCCGTTTCCGCGGTGACGCGTCGATCCACCAACACCAAATTTACTTCTGGATTCAGCGCTTGTAGCACCTCCGCGGCAGATTCCGTCTTCTTCTTTCCGATGCGTGAAGTGGCATGCAGCACCTGACGCTGTAAGTTGGACAACTCAACTACATCCGCATCAATCAACCCAAGAGTACCGATCCCCGCCGCCGCCAAATACAAGCACAGGGGACTACCTAATCCTCCCAGACCTACTACTGCCACGCGACTCTCCCGCAGCTTCGCTTGGCCCACCTCGCCTATGCCCGGTATCCGAATATTCCGCGCATATCGAATCCGCTGTTCTTCCGTCAAATGCACCATTTTTCTCATCCCGGATAAAAATATAGTGTATCAAAATCACCTCACCCCCCGAAAGATACTGTGTTCATTCAGTACCTTTGGAACTCTTTGTTACATTGGATGAGGAATCGAGGATGGGAAAACCATGAAAGGATTAATGGGGGCACGGTATTGTATGTCAGTAGCTATTGGGCAAGTTTCCTAATTCACAGCGGCACGTGATCCAATGCGGCTCCGATGGGAAACGGCACATCAGAGCGCTTCTCGTCGTGTCGACCCTACTGCTCGGCAGAAGTAATCGTACTTCTGGAGATTGAAGCGATGGCAGCAATCGTCCGCCTCTAGAGAAGGCGGATAGATACCGACCCCATGTTTCGCAACGTCAAAAACCACCGTTAGGGCTAGGTCTTGACCATGAGCGCCTGCGCAGGACCAATGGGGGCGACCGTCACTTCGCCCTTTTGGCACTCATCTACGATCGGTCATATGCTTTTAGCCCCGCCGAAATGTTCCCCATTGTGCCAAAACTCAAAACCAACACAAAAAAGAACCCCGTACACAGCCTGAGCCTACTTCACAAACTACTTTTCGCGGATCTACCTCTGCCCCCTCATTCATGCCTTTGCCGGGAAAAGCCGCGTTCGCCTAAAACTGGAGAAGGCTGAGAGTAGGTTGACTCCTTACATGCAGGACTCAAGGAAATTGCCCTAACCCCGTTTCACAGGCTTTTTAACCACGTCGGCTCTTATGCTCATTTCTGACGGGGCAATGCCTTTCCTAATGCGCGAAGCTGGTTCAAGAATGGCTCTGGGATATGTCCGTTCTTCTCAATCGGTACGTCCCACGTGACAGCCCCGCCTTTTTCGACGATCCCGCGTGTGATAGCAATGACCTGTTCGTCCGTAAATCGCGGAGGGCTCTGAGCCCACCAAGGTCCGAGGTAACTCAACATGTGGAATTGCGCGTGTCCCACTTTAGGTCCTGGGCATTTCACCTTGTCAGGCTCATTGATCTCGCCGGCTGTATAGTCTTCGTGCTCGGACAACGTGATGATAGGATCGAGCACACCCGGGTTAAACGCGACAATGGCTTGGGGGTTGCCCGCCCGAGCTGCCGCTGCAAATGAAGCAAAGTTCGGCGGGTCGTCATGATAGTACATCTCGTGCGGGTAGTAACACCCATCGAACCACCAACCGGAAACCTTGGCGCCATAGCGCCCGGCCCATTCCCGAATTACCGCTTCCCACTTTTTCTGAAACGATGCCAATCGCAAGCCGGCATCGGGTCCCCCTTTTGGAAACGACCAGTACGGATATTTGCCGGGCTGCCATTCCAATGCTTTGACTGCATCGGCATCGCGGTCCGGCGCACCAGACGGCAGATACAACATAAGCCGAATATTTCGTGCGTGAAGCGCTTCGTAAAGGTCTGCAATAAGGTCCCTTCGGGAGCATTTGCTGGGTTTGATACCCGTCAAGTTATCGTAAACAGGGTTCGGCGAGCAATAAAATCCCGAATTTTGTCCCAGGGTGATTATGTAATACCTGGCCCCCGCAGACGCCAGCTGGTCCGCGAGCCCTGCTACATCAAACCCATCCACGGCACGGTTCCACGCCTCGATGGTGATAGGTTCTTCTTTGATGACCGTGTCTGCCATATAGTGTGTAAAGACGCCCCACTGCGCCTCGCGCAACCATGCCGCCCGGTCAGAAGCCCCAGAAGCCTGTTCTGGTGCGGTGACAATTCCACTGAAAACAAGAAGAAACATAGTCATATTGCCTCCTCTTTGATATAGCCCATAACCCCTGCTGTGCGGTTGCCATTGATACGCTCTTTCACGACTTCGGATAGACATCCGCGGGATGCGCTGGAAATCCCCGTACCCCTCTCGATTGATCAAATTGATAAATTCGTTGACGAGGACGTTCTTGAAACGGAAACACCCGCAATTTCCCGTCTTCCAACGCACGATCACAGTTAGGTCGTGCTACGGCCAAACAAGCCAACCGCCGCAACCGTTCGGCGACTTCGGGAACGGTATCGATGCACTGTATCTTTTCTTCGGGGTCTTGCGCCACATTAAATAACTGTTCGCGGCCTCCATTTGCCATAAAAATATATTTCCAATCGCCTTCGCGTATCATGATTTTGAACAAAGGCGTGCCGGGGTTTCCATACATGCCGACGAGATGTTGCCGCGGTTCTGTGGCACCTTCCAACATCCCCAGCACATTGACCCCGTCCCGGCATTGGGTGTCGCCCGCCGCGCCCGTGGCGATTCCGTACAAGTCGGTCAGACAAACCAATTCCCTGCGTTCCATCTTTGCGGGTATACGCGCAGGCCAACTCATTAAAAAGGGGATATGACACGATGCTTCAAAAAAACTTTCCTTTTGCCAGGCGTGGTGGTCTCCTAGGTGATCGCCGTGGTCAGAAAAGAAACAAATCAAGGTATTCTCCGCATCACGGCGTCGCTCCAAGGCATCCAAAATCTTGCCTATGCAGTAATCGATGTAGGAGATCTCCCCATAGTAACGCGCTTTCAGCACACGAGCATGCGAATCGTTGATATCTTCCGCCCAAATCGCGTAATTCATCCACGGAATCTGTTCATCCATGTGATCAATTGCTATGTCCCCGCGTCGCGGATTAGGCAGACGATCAGGGTCGTACATCCTATTAAAGGGAATGGGTGGGGCACACGGGGGATGCGGCCCAATAAATGACACAAAACCAAAAAACGGTCTGTCGTCCTCCGCGTTGATGAGTTCAATGGCGCGGTCAGCCGCCCATCCTTCTACCGTGACCGATGCCGGCATAGGACTCATTTGAGGCATGTAGTACATTTCGGTGCGCTCGCCCATGAGACCCTCAATAAAATCATAAGCAGGATGTTCACGGGCAATAAACGCCGCGTAAGCGTCGCGGGAGCGTTGATCCGGCGTCCCGTACAACTCTTCGCTGTGCAAATGCACCTCGTAGCCAAGGTCTTCATCCCAAGGGAGCGTGTGCGATTTTCCCACGGCGAAGGTACGATAACCTAGTCGCGCCATCGTTCGAGCCAAATACGAGCCGCATCGCTCTTCCATGGTGCGAGGCTGACCGTCTACAAGATCGGGAGGAGCATTATGATAAATCCCTGTTTGAAACGGCTCTCGGCCTGTTCGGATCGTATAGCGAGCCGGTACGCATACCGGACACGTCGAGTACGCGTTCGTAAACACCGCACCCCGCGCAACAAGCCGATCTAGATTCGGCGTATAAATGTCCTGATTTCCCAAAGCGGCAATCGTATCAAAACGTTGCTGGTCGGTCATGATGAACAAAATGTTAGGTTTTCGAGACATATGCTCTCTCCTCAATGTTACGCCCCTGCGGTCACACATAAATTGGTATTCTAGACCTATTCCTATCACGCTTTCGAAATTATAAGGAGAATCTAGATTGGCTTGCTTCCAGTGCGAGTGAACCTCTACCCAGTTATCCTACCCAGTTTCCTGCCGTACCTTCGCTTGTTGTTATGAGATTAGAAAAACTGTATCTTAATCTTTGTTCGTGTTTTAGAGTGTGCAATGACAGGGGTCGGTTATGATGGATGCGGCAAGTGGTGCAAGTTCTAACGCGCCGGACATCATTCTTAAATCAGGGGCATATACGCTTCGTGTGACGGCCGACAGCATGCGCATTTTGCTCGATTGCGCTGCTGTTCCGCCCGACATCCGTTCTCTTATTGCCGCAATCCGTGCCGACTTGGCGGAAAACGGTGTCCCTGAGGAATGGCTCGGAGAACCATTGGAACAACGCCTGAGACCCTTCGCATCAGCGCCTTCGATCTCGGGTGCGGTCATTGTGGAAGGAGAACCGTCTATCCCACCGACAGACGGTCGAATCGAATGGGGCGGTGATTTTTTTGCAGTCGGGTTTGCAATTGATGAAAAAACAGGCGCAATAGACTACCGGCGTCCCATCGCGCAAACCTCCGTGGAAGAAGGCCAATTTCTTGCCCGCATTATTCCCCCAAACCCCGGCAAGAACGGCCGTGACGTCTTCGGCAGAATGCTACCTGCCGCAAAAGGCACCTGGCCCACGTTTCGCGCCGGACAGAACGTCCGAGAGGACAAAAATAATCGTTGCTACTACGCCACCAAGAGCGGGCGCATCCGTTGGGATGCCAACATGCTGTCCGTCGATGAAGTCTACACAATTCGGGGAAATGTGGGACTGGAAACAGGGAATATTTCGCATTCCGGCGCCCTTATCGTTGAAGGAGACATTGAGGCGTGTACGGAAGTAGAAGCGCGCGGCGATATTGAAGTGTACGGCGTCATCGAACGAGCCGACGTGAGCACCCGCGGCAATCTCTACGTGCGAGGTGGCATCACAGGAAGAGGAAAAAGACCTATTCAAGTTGCCGGCAGAGTTCAGGCACGATTTATTAATGAAGCCGAATTGGAAGTCGACGGAGATATGGCAATAGAACGGGAAATCGTTCAATCGACTGTAAGAACACGAGGAATTCTCGCGATGCCGCAAGGACGCGTTGTTGGAGGAGAAATCATGGCGCTTGGCGGCATTCTGATAGGTCAAAGCGGAAGTGAAGCCGGCGTACCCACCTTACTCACTGCCGGAGAAGATTTCCGCTTACTGCGACGACTGCCGGAGTTACAGGAAGAGATCAATTCATTGGAAACACGGCGCGAACGGGTGAAACAAGTGCTGGAACCTTTGCGCGGGCGAAAAATGACCCCGGAAATGCATGAAGCCATGGAAAGACTCCTACTGGACTTATCCCTGACTGAAGAGAGAATTGCTGAGCTCAAGGCGGAGATCGAGCAATTAAAACAAGACGCTAAAGAACGTGCCCGACGCCGCATTGAAGTCGAGAAAAATGTCTTTCCCGAAACAATTTTCAATATCGGCGGCGACCGAAAACGCATTCGAGAAGCCATTCTTGGCCCTTTATATGCGTTGCCTGTCCGTGGGGAAATTCAGCTTCGCACAGGACGACTCAAATGGGATCTGAAAAGCCGCGGCACGACAGATGCCCAGCGAAAACAGGAAGAGCTCGAAGAGAACCCGCCAGAAGAGAAAACCTAACTACTCAACTGTATAACATAAACAGGGCACCGGTGCTTTTCACAAACGGTGCCCTGTTGTCCAAATCAAAACCTATGCCCAAGTCATCGCCGTGGTCTTTTGAGTAATGATCACTTGCTTTAGAAAATCAGCGGCTTTACTCAAGCCTTCCCAGTTCGACATCAGACTGTCTTCGTGTTCAATACTCAACACGTAGTCATATCCCACCATGCGCAACGTCGATACGAAATCTTTCCACCATTCGAGGCTATGTCCGTAACCACACGTGCGGAAAATCCAGGAACGGTTAAGCTCGTCGCCGTAATGCTTCGTATCGAGTACGCCGTTCACACGCGTGTTTTGCGGATACACCATGGAATCTTTGGCGTGAACATGGAAAATGGCTTTGCCGAGTGCGCGCACAGCCTCCACCGGCTCGATCCCCTGCCAGAATAGGTGACTCGGGTCAAAGTTTGCACCCAGATTCGACCCGCACGCCTTGCGCAGTTTGAGCAACGTCTCGGGATTGTACACCACAAACCCCGGATGCATCTCGAAGGCAATTTTCACCCCATGATCCGCAGCAAATTTCGCCTGTTTTGTCCAGTACGGAATGACCTTTTTCTCCCATTGCCAATTGAGTATCTCCAAATAATCCGGAGGCCACGGACAGGTCACCCAGTTAGGTTTGGTTGAGTTTTCATCCGAACCGGGACATCCCGAAAAATCAATGACCACCTTCACCCCAAGCAGCTCTGCAAGGCGGATGGTCTTCGTTTGTACGTCAATATTTTTCTTCGCAAAACCCTCATCCGGATGCAGACAGTTTCCGTGGCAGCTCAATGCACTAATCATCAAGCCTTCGCCCTTCAGCATCGCAACCAATTCGTCGCGTTTGGGCTTGGACTCCAGCAGCTCATCCGGATTGCAATGCGCATTCGGCGGATAGTTACCACAACCCAGCTCAATGGCTTGTAAACCGAGCGGCCGGATCATCTCCAGCACGGCTTTCAACGGTTTATCGGCAAACAAGACAGACAAAAACCCCAGTTTCATGACAATGTCCTCCTATTTCACTTTTTCCCACTTTTTCGTCGCTGCTGCTTTCTCGACGGCATCCAACACCCGTTGGCATTTCACAGCATCTTCAAATGTTGGATAGGTCACGTTCTTGCGGTTCAATTGTGTCAGAAAATCGTAAATCTCGTGCACAAACAAATGTTCATATCCGATGATATGCCCCGTGGGCCACCACGCCTTGATGTAAGGATGGGCGGCGTCCGTGGCATGTACTCGGCGGAATCCCTGCACATGTGCCGGGTCTTTCCGATTATAATAGTGGAAGAAATTCATATCTTCCTGATTCCACAACACTGATCCCTCACTCCCATATATCTCGATAGAATTGTAGTTTCGTCTGCCCGTCGCAAACCGCGTTGCCTCAAACGAAGCCAACGTATCCGCCCCTTTAATTCTGCCGATGAACACAGCGGCATCATCCACATCCACCGTATCCATCTTGCTGGATTTCTTGCCTTGAGCGCCCGCTGTGATGCCGGTGTCTTTCTCCGATACACGCCGCTGCTTGATAAACGTCTCCATAACAGCCGCCACTTCGCTCACCTCACCGACAAGGTAATGACACAGGTCAGTGATGTGGGCGCCGATATCCCCCAGAGCCCCCGAACCCGTATGCTTTTTCTTCAGCCGCCACACCATCGGAAAATCCGGATCGACGATCCAGTCTTGTTGATAAGCGGCGCGGAAGTGAAATATGCGCCCCAGCTCGCCTTTGTTTATCATTTTCTTAATAGTAGCTACCGCCGGCGCGAAACGATAGGAAAAGCCACACATATGTTTTATGCCGGCTTTCTTCGCCGCAGCCAACATTTCCTCCGCCTCTTTCAAACTATTCGCCAAAGGCTTCTCACAAACAATGTGTTTACCCGCTTTCGCTGCAGCAATAGCAATGGGCGGATGCAAAAAGTTCGGTGTGCAAATATCAACAATATCAATGTCCTCCCGCGCAACAACCTCTTGCCAGTCCAAGCTGGTCTCCTGCCAGCCGTATCGCTCCGCCACCGCCAGCTCTTCCGGATACTTACCGCACAATACTTTCATAACCGGTTGCACGGGCAAGTCAAAGAACATACCCACTTTCCGCCAGGCATTGCTGTGCGCTTTTCCCATGAACTGCGCGCCTATCAACGCCACATTGACCTGCTTCTTCGCCATGGTTCTTTCCCTCCGACTTTGTTAGCCTCTTCTATTCGACCTCAGGAGACGCCACCTACTGGTACGTCTCGTCGTGCCGAAACCGACTAAAGTATTCGTCAATCTCATGCCGTAAAGCAAGCCCCACCCGCTCAAAACAACGCAAAAGATCCTCGTATACTCTGTCTCCTGCAAGGAAATCCCAGAACTCCTCAGCCACTTTCAGTTCTTTGTCAAGATCCAACATACCGCGTAGAGTCCATCGTTCGTAGGGTTGAGGTTCGTACGGATTGTACGGAATCGCGATATAGGAGTGAACATTGGCATCTGGATGTTCTGTCAAATATACCCCTATCCATTCCAGAAGCGTTCTTTTAAAGTCCTTAAAATTACTTATATTGGGCTTCGCCGTTTTGATATCGAAAAAATGCACAGATCCATCAGCACCCTTGACGCATATATCAGCTTTCACCATTCTAGTAGAGGTCAAATCGTCATGTCTTACGGCTTTTCGGATCCGACTTACCTCCATATCTTTGTTTGGCGTTTTTCCCGTAGATATTTCGTCAATAATTCGTTGTATTTCTGTTTGTGCTGAAGAGCTAATTTTCCCACCCACATCATACTGAGCCTGGGCGTAAGAAAAACGTTGTCTCGCCAACACCTCTCCGAGAGGCTCAAAAATAGATGTACCAAATGTCGTATTAAGGGATTGTATGAACGAGAATAAAGCCATTCTGTCTTTGCCGAGCAGACGATAATGAAAAGGCATATGATTCGTTTCTGGCTTGTAAGTGCGTAACTTCTTTCGGATACTAGCAGTGATTACCCCTTCGATCTGCCCTAACTGTTCAGGCGATAAAGACACTTCAGCACCCTTTCATATGAAAGATTGTTTCCGAATAGGCATTAGAACGATCCTTTTCCACGCGGTTGAGCACGGGACGTTTATATGTTTGAACAATCTTCATGCCTGCTGCTATAGCAATCTGCGGATAAAGGTTGAACTTGTCGTTTGCCACCAGAAAAACATCAAAATCTGATTGAAGAAATCTCTTGCAATTCTGAAGCACATCTGCTATGCCGCGCACATAAGAAGTCCTTGCCTCAAAACCCTGTCCTTTATAAAGTGGACCAATTTCCAAATCATCTTTTCTCTCAAAACCAAACATTTCGTAGGCATACGCATGTTGATCATGATAGTCAATAAGGCCCACATATGGAGGGCTCGAAAAAATGCCGCGTATCTTCTTTTCGCCTAATAGCCCCGCAAGATTAGGATTCTTGTCTCGCAACTCGCCCCAAATATCAATTGTCCTACTATCTCCGACAAGAGCGACTTGCATGGTATTCGTCCGGAGCCGATCAAACTCTTCTAGCCGCTCCAGCGTGTCTAAGGTGTAACGTCTCCACCATTCGCTTATGGAAAAAATCGGTTTGCAGATTTTTCCGTGTTTCTTACAGTAATAGGTAGTTAATACCGGGTCTTTTAACGTGGCGAGATCGGCATGAGTTGTTGCACGGCAGGAACGGGCTGTCCTACTTAAAATAACTGAAACAATGTCTCGTACCTTCTCGTTTTGTATCTTCTTCACACTCTCCAAAAGAAAATCTATTTCTTTCCGGACAGGGAGCAAAAACCACTTGTTAAGAAAATTCCCAGTGTCTTTCTGCGCTATTTCAATACCATATTTCTGGAGAAGTCGATTGTATATGGGCAAAAATAGTTGTTGTTTTTCCGCAGCATAGGTATCTTCGTCTATTTCATCGTTCTTCACTTTCCTTCTAAAGTCTGGTGTGGGAAAGTACACGCTGTTGAAACGGGCTAACTCATAAAGAAGTTCCTGTTCAAAGACCACATTCTGTTGGCCTTGTTGAAACGCCGTTAACTCTGCAGTCAGTTGCGCTAAGATCCTTCTGAGATGCGTTAAGTCATGTTTTTCGATCTTCACATTCGAAATCATTACGTTAAAAGCCGATATGTCAATACCTATAGCATGAAGGCCTAATTCGTTCGCTTGGACAAGCGTAGTCCCACTGCCGCAAAATGGATCAAGTACAATATCCCCGGGACGAAAGAATACTTGTTTCTTAAACTCGTCTGTGTGTGAATCCAAAAAGTACTCAACCAGCTGAGGAATGAACTTACCTTTGTAAGGATGGAGACGGTGGACATGTTTTGTTCTTTCTGATTCTTTATACTCGGCAAAAGACAAATGCCAATTAAGATCATGACCCAGCTGCTTTTTCCATAGTCCTTGTTTATCCGACGCATCATAGTACTGTTTAAGCTCTTTTAGGCTTACCAATGGATTGCCATCTGTACCAAAACGCCTTATCCTTCCATATTGGATTAGATAAGATATGTTAGAAACGGTAACCCTACGCTTCAGATAGTTAGAAGCCCACGTGCTAGCCTCTCCCAGTTTTACCAAGTCAGTGTCTTGTAACGGTTCCCAAAGACTCCAATTGCTCTCCATAGAAAACTCCAAAAGCTACCGAAAAGCTATTTTCTTCGTGAATCTTTCCGTCGTACCTACTCACATAGACTCAATTATAACCGTGGCGGGAATTACTTTCACACCAAGACAAAGGCATATTCAAATGTTTTGTATTCGTCCAGTACCTTTGGCGCTTTTTGATATGTTGAATGAGGAATTGAAGAAAGGGTTTTCCATAATGGTCATTAACGGAAAGGTACCGACGCGTGGCACCCCAAAGTACGTTTGATCCACTAACGAACCCCTTGAGCATTTGGAATTACTCATTTAAGAACTGCCCAGGGTTTCCCAATCGGACGGGTGACGGTTTCGCACAACGTGTTGAAGACTTAAGGAAAATAATGGCAAAATAACAAAACGTATGAAATAACTTTTGGGATGTTGCCCTGGCAAGGAGTGAAGATGCAGGAAGAAGGACAAGAAAAAGCGGAACCAAAACGTGCGGATGGTCTTATCGATCGCCTTTTGAAGACACGTACGGTTGTATTAGCGGGCGAAGTGGATCAGGATTTGGCAGAGCGGATCATCACCCAGCTCATGATTCTGGACGCGGACTCAAATGACCCAATTCGCGTATTGGTGACCTCGCAAGGAGGACATGTCGATTCCGGGTTTGCTATTCACGACATCATGCGGTTTCTTAAGTCCCCGGTGCTCACAATCGGCGTCGGCTGGGTGGCAAGCATCGCTGTACCGATCATGTTTGGAGCGGAAAAGACCAACCGGTTCTCCTTACCCAACACACGTTTTCTCATTCACCAACCCAGTGGCGGCATCGGAGGACAATTGCAAGATATCCGCATTGAAGCCCAAGAAATGATCCGTATTCGGGAGAGGTTAAACCAACTCATTGCACGGGAAACGGGACAACCTGTCGAAAAGGTTCGGGCCGACAGCGATCGCAATTTCTGGATGACCGCGGAGGAAGCCCTCGAGTACGGACTCATTTCGCGTATCGTTACCAGCATAGATGATTTGAACAAAAAATGACATTCAGCGATGCTTCGGCGTCGCTTCGCAAAATAGCTGTCGGTCTGGGGAGCGACATGAGTGTTATTTAACTCGGTCAAGTTTGTCGTTTTCTTCCCAGCGGTTGTATTTCTATATTTTGCTCTTCCACACCGTTTTCGTTGGGCCCTTTTGCTGGCTGCCAGTTACTACTTCTACATGTGCTGGAAAGCCGAGTACCTGGTCTTAATCATCATTTCCACCGCGATTGACTACTTCGCCGCGTTAGTCATCGCACAAACTTCGCGTAAACTCTACCGCAGGCTGCTCCTTGCATGTAGTCTCGCTGGCAATTTCGGGCTACTATTCGCTTTCAAATATTTCAATTTCGTCAACGACTCGTTGCGTGCCGCCCTTAATCATTTCAATATCATGTATGACGTCCCCGCCCTACACGTTTTGCTTCCCGTGGGCATTTCGTTCTACACCTTCCAAACGGTCAGTTACACCATCGACGTGTATTTGGGAAAACAACAGCCGGAACGGCACCTCGGTATTTTTGCGTTATATGTCTCTTTTTTTCCTCAATTGGTAGCCGGACCAATCGAACGGCCACAACGCCTTTTACCCCAATTCTTCGAAAAACACTCCTGGAACAAAGCCCTCGCCATTGATGGTCTCCAACTCATGCTCTGGGGATTTTTCAAGAAGATCGTCATTGCAGACCGACTGGCGATTTATGTAAATGAAGTCTTCAATCATCCCGGTGCTTATCATGGCTTTCCCGTCTGGTTGGCGGCATATTTTTTCTCTATCCAAATCTATTGCGATTTTTCGGGTTATTCAGACATTGCGGTCGGCTCAGCGCAAATCATGGGCTTCCGCCTCATCGAAAACTTTCACCAACCTTATTTCTCTCAGAATATCGCCGAGTTTTGGCGCCGTTGGCACGTGTCCCTGTCGACATGGTTTCGCGACTACGTGTTCATCCCTTTGGGAGGAAGCCGCACAACTCCCCTGCGCCGCATGCGTAACATTATGATCACGTTTCTCGTAAGCGGCTTATGGCATGGGGCAAACTGGACTTTCGTCATCTGGGGCGGTTTGCACGGATTGTACTATGTCTTCTCGCAACTTACCCAAAACATCCGCGAAATTTTTGTCAAACGAACGGGCTTGGTTCACCTACCTACCTTGCATCGCCTAGCTCAAATCATCATCACGTTCCATCTCGTCACCTTCGCATATATCTTTTTCAGGGCAAACGGACTTCGAGATGCAGCAGTCCTGGTTCAAAACCTCGCGCATTTTGGATTCACAAAACAGGCTGTCCGTGTAATAATGACCCCGCGTGATTTTACCGCGGTGTGGGTGTTCGTCATTGCAATGCTGATCGTGGAATGGCTTTGGCAAACTCAAAAGTCTGGATCGGGGCGCAGTCCTTTTGCTGGCAGGGGAAACAGATTTCAATGGGTTTTTTACTACCTCGTGACAGTGTGTATTTTCATTTTCGGAAAATTCGGTTCCAATCCCTTTATTTATTTCCAGTTCTAAATAGAACCTAACTTAGCTCAGTGCGTATCTGTCTTACCCGATGTCGGGGACGCGCCCGGTCTAAATTTCGGTACAGCGCGCAATAGCCGCCGGTAAATACGCACAGAATCACGGAACCGCCGAAAATGTGAGGTGGGATTACCCGTCTCGTACAACGTTTGAATCGGCTCGCAAACTACACGATATCCCTGCAAAACCGCCTTTACCAAAATCTCCGTTTCGGTCTCATACCTTCCCCCTTCCACTGTTCGCAACACATCCTCCAAAAAACGCCGAGAATGCAAGCGATACCCCGACTGGGTGTCTGCAATGTGTTGCCCCAGAAGACGACGGACCACCGCAATACTCAACGTATTCCCCACTCGGCTACGCCAAGGAACGTGTTTCAGATCAAAGCGGCGCGCACCAATCACCAAGTCGGCATTTTGTTCCAGAAAGACACGGTAAAGACGCGGCAGTTCCCGAGGGTCATGTTGGCCATCGGCATCCATAACGGCAACACAATCCACAGAAACATAGCTCACCGCATGACGAAACCCTTCCAGAAGAGCAAACCCCTTGCCTCGATTGACATCAAAAGACAGGATCGTTGCGGTATCAGCGGGTAATCTCTTTGGTGCGCCATCCGTGCTACCATCATCTACAACAATCACCCTGTCGACAAACTCACGCGCGCCTAAGACGACAGGGAGCAGTCGTTCGCCGGCGTTATAGCAAGGGATAACAACTGCTACATGCGTTCTCAAGGCAGCACCGCAAACATCCATGGCGTTCATTGATATAAACCAATCCCAAAAACGGGCACGCGGCATCGTCTATGTCGGCAACGGCACTTTCCCGTCCGCCGAGAAGTCCTTTTTGCTCCTCCGCCTCTACACGTGAACCCTGGTGAGCGGCATACTGCCATCACTCCAACGGCTTACTCTCGACGAAGCCGCTCGATACAATCTAATAAGCTCGCACAGATCCGTTCATTGTCGTCGTCAGACATAATAGGGTGAATAGGCACGCAGAACAGCCGGGCGCCTAACTCCTCAGATAAAGGCAACCGTTGTCCCGGTGTACGGTCTCTTAAATACTTCCGCACCGTATACGCCGGTGGATTTGCCACCAAGCATTTCACCCCGTACTCTTCGAACATCATTTTGATGAGCTTATCGCGTTTTTCACCCGCCCACTTCCGACAGATCAAGCACGTATATAAATAATAGGAATGGACACAATCATCAGGCTCTATGGGCAACGTCAGTTCCGGAACGTCCGCCAATAATTCATGTCGTCGAAGCGCGAGTCGTCTTCTTGCAGCGATAAAGTCATCCAATTTTCTTAACTGAACAAGCCCAACCGCCGCCTGCACCTTCGTCATAACAAACGACGATCCCCAAATATCCAAATCATATCCGTAAAAACGCGTGGAGCGCATAAACGCGGCAACGTCATCATCGTCCGTTGCCACCATCCCCCCTTCACCCAACGTCGTCATATTCTTCATCGTATGAAACGAAAAAACCGTCATCAACCCCTTCTTGCCGATTTTTTCTCCGCGGTAAGCTCCCCCGCACGCGCGCGCCGCATCGCCAATCACGGGCAAAGGTCCATGCTGGTCGTGAGGATAACGTTTACCGAGCTCCACCAAGTCGTCCATCGGTGCTGAAAGCCCATTCATATGCACCGGAAAAATGGCTCGGGTTCGATGCGTGATGCGTTTTTCAACATCATTTGGGTCCAATTGTAGCGTATCCGGATCCACTTCACCCCATACGATTTGTCCCCCTGCTCCCACAACAGCCAATGGTGCCGCCACAAAATTGATCGCCGGCACAATCACCTCATCGCCCGGCTGCAAATTCAGATAACGCATCGCCATATCCAGCCCGGGACCCGCGCTGTTGATTGCGACGCAGTGTTTCACACCGAGGTACTTGGCGAAGGCTTGCTCAAACTCAATGATACGCGCTGACGAGAAACCAAACCCCGCGTTGATATCTATTGATTCCCGTATCGCCCCAACAGCCGCCTCAATCTCCTCTTCATCGTAGATGCTTCCTAAGAGAGGCTCCCCTTCCCATAAGATTTTCGGTTTGCCGCGTTTCAACACCGCCTCTTTCCACTGTGCGCTCATCATGACGAATACCCGCCTCCTTTCCTACCGTTCCGGCATTATACATGACCAAGTTTCATATATAATACACCAAGAACACCCGCTAAAAGCGCCGCAAATCTAACGTTTATGCTTAGCGATCGACACCCTACTAGACGCTTGCGGACACCCTAACATAAGCTCAGCATGTTACCCTTATCCCACCCCACTACTACCGCGGCAAAAGCCCCGTGCTTAACCGGCAAGTGCCCCTAAAAGCGTGTCCTCAGCCTTTGGACATTTTGCCCCTGCAGATGTGTAAGCTTGTAAACCTTTGGCAATACCGCCAGGAAGTAGACGAGGGCTTATACGGCGGGTTGTCATTGCGAGAGCGAGTCTTCGAAGCGACGAAGCAATCCCCTCAACCGCGTAGCGCAAGAGGGCGTAATCCGGAAACGGGGCTTCCCCCGAATCCCCCAGAGGATTGCCACGTTGTGGCTAACGGCACTCCTCGCAGTGACAGCGTGGAAGGCTTTCTATCCCCTGCGCACGCGTCAGCCCCCTGTATCCCCCCGCACGCGGGGCGACTAGTTTCTTCATCGCTTTCTACCTCCTTTTCGTTCCTGTATCCCCCCGCACGCGGGGGGACTAAAGATGCGTTGCAGTTCCCAGCTCATCTTCTTACTTGTCTCCCCCGCACGCGGGGGGACCTAAAAGGGCATATCAATCGGCAAACCCCAAAATGCCCTCTTCAATTCCTCATTCAAAAGAACAAAAAGTGCCAACGGTACGGGACTTATACAATGCGTTGACAGATTCGAGGAAAATTTGATAAACTCTTTCCTGCTTCTGGGTGCGCTTCAGATTTCGATAATGGGATCACACGACTTGGTCTTGGGTCGTGTTGTCCGAATTTTCACCTCTGGGTGAAGGAAAGAGAGGAGGTTGAGTTCGGTTGACAAAAGTGCGCGTAAAAGCCGATGAGCCCTTTGAAAAGGCGCTGAGGCGATTCAAAAAGAAATGTAATAAAGAAGGGATCATGCAGCGGCTGAAAGAAATGAAGTATTACGAAAAGCCCAGTGAAAAACGCCGTCGGAAATTAGCAAAAGCGATTGCACGCAATCAGGCGGCAAATACCCCCGAGTGAGGAATATGAAGCGCACGGGCGAGCAACGTTACAGGACTAGGTGACTAGTCCTGTTTTGTTTTATAGTTTTTGCTTACAAAGAGGAGACGGTCTGTGAGCATCACGATAGGAATGGACATTGGCACCAGCGGCACAAAAGCCATCGCCGTTGACAATCATGGTACGCTGTTGGCTTCGGCTCTTTTCGAATATCCTCTCATAACGCCTAAACCTGGCTGGGCAGAACAAAACCCGGAAGATTGGAAATCGGCAGCACTCCACGCCCTTTCCTCTCTCGCCTACCAACTTGGCGACCGGCGTCACGATGTCAAGGCAATCGGCTTGACAGGACAGATGCACGGGTCCGTTTTTCTGGACGATAACGGCCAGGTGCTGCGGCCCGCTATTCTTTGGTGTGACCAACGCACAGCGAAACAGTGCGACGAAATCACGGAAAAAATCGGCGCGGAAAAACTCATTGAAATGGTGTGCAATCCCGCGCTGACAGGATTTACGGCACCGAAGATTCTATGGCTTCGCGAGAATGAACCTCACCATTACGAAAAGACGCGCGCAGTGTTGCTTCCGAAAGATTACATTCGTTATGTGCTCACCGGTGAATACGCCACCGATGTTGCAGACGCCTCGGGCACGCTCCTGTTTGACGTCAAGAAACGACAATGGCACCGGGAACTGATGCAGCGTCTTGGAATAGACCCCGCCTGGATGCCCCGCGCTTACGAGGGACCGGAGGTTACCGGCAAACTCTCTCCAGAAATAGCGGAAAAAACCGGGATTCCTGCACACACCCCGGTTATTGCGGGTGGCGGTGATCAAGCGGCAGGTGGTGTCGGTTGTGGTATCGTCAAACCCGGGATCATTTCATGCACCGTTGGCACCAGCGGCGTTGTGTTTGCGTTTTCTGAAAAGATCACACTCGATCCCAAGGGTCGGGTACATACGTTTTGTCATTCAGTGCCCGGCAAATGGCATGTCATGGGTGTCATGCTCAGCGCCGGGGGTTCCCTCCGTTGGTTCCGCGATGCCCTCTGTGCCAGTGAAAAGGCTGTTGCCGCGGAAACGGGTCACGACCCCTATGAATACATCACGCAGGCCGCCGGGCGCATACCGGCTGGCGCGGAAGGATTGTTATTCCTTCCTTATTTAACCGGGGAACGGACGCCGCATAAAGACCCATTTGCTCGCGGTGCGTTCATTGGTTTGTCGCTACGGCATACTCGGGCGCACATGGCACGTGCCGTTTTGGAAGGCGTGGCGTTTGGCATGCGCGACAGCCTCGAAATCATCCGGGAAATGGGGGTACCCATCCGCGAAGTACGCGCCTCGGGTGGCGGCGCGCGCAGTGTCCTATGGCGTCAAATTCAGGCCGATGTCAACCGCACACCCTTGGTAACCACGAACATTGACGAAGGCCCTGCCTATGGCGCGGCATTGTTGGGTATGGTGGGCGCCGGTTTATATAAATCGGTCGAAGAAGCCTGCGACAACACCATTCACGTCGAGGACATGTGTACGCCTGACACGCAACAGTCTGACGTCTATGACCGTTGGTTCGTTGAATACCAACGCGCTTACATGGCGTTGGCAGAAGGATTCCGTCGGGCGGCTGCGTTAACAAGTTAAGTTGTTCCCGGTGAGGTACGGCGACTCACAGGCGATAAAAGAAAGAAAGATCTGTTTACTCTTTTTAGTGATTGAAACATCCCCCATGACAACATGCCACGAGCGCCAGCAAGAGGAAATTTTCGAACTCATCGTCGATGAAGTTTCTGAGGGGCAACGGCTTGATGTATACCTTGCCGAACAGATTGCCGACGCGTCCCGTTCGTTCATCAAACGTCTAATCAAAGACGATCGCGTGTGGGTCAATGGCAAGTTGTGTACGCGCCCGGCGCGCCCCGTGACAACGGGGGAACATATTCGCCTTGCGCTGCCTCACCCTCCTACCACAGAGCTTCAACCCGAAAACATCCCCCTGGAAATTCTCTATCAAGACGCAGATGTCATCGTGGTAAACAAACCAGCCGGGTTGGTCGTACACCCCGCCCCCGGACATTATACGGGTACCCTGGTGCATGCCTTACTTTACCATTGTCCGGACTTCCGCCCCTCCGGTTCTGACCCGCTTCGCCCGGGAATCGTTCACCGATTGGATCGAGACACTTCGGGCGTGATGGTCGTTGCCAAAACACCGCTTGCTTTTTCCGTTTTGTCCGAACAAGCGCGCAATCACGAGTTCGACCGCGAATATCTGGCTTTGGTCCAAGGCGAATTCAAAGAAAACAACGGTCGGATCGAAGCTGCATTAGGACGGAGTATCGCAGATCCCAAAAAAATCACCATTACCGGAGTCGATGGAAAAGAAGCCGCGACAAGATTTCGCGTACTGAAACGTTTCGGTGTCGCATCCCTCCTGGCACTCCAATTGGAAACCGGGCGGACTCACCAGATTCGAGTCCACCTCAGATTTGCCGGACACCCCGTTTTGGGAGACCCCGTCTATGGCGTCACCGACTTCACAACATGGAAAGTACCTACAAACGTGAAGTCTGCCTTACAACACTTACAGGGTCAGGCACTCCATGCCGCTCGTTTGGGATTTGTCCACCCTACGACAAAACAACACATGCTTTTCACGGCTCCGGTGCCTCAAGATTTTGAAGGCGCCCTCTCCGCTTTGACAGCATTTGCGGACGCCTGAACGCTTTCGCCATGTGAAGCGTTTAGGATCTCACTAACAATCGCGACATTTTCCGCCACTTGATCCCTGTATTTCGGAAACATTCCTACAACCACCGCATCACAGGGTTTGATGTTGGCGAAAACTTCCTCAAACACTGCCCGCACTTGTTCCGATGAGCCACAAAGTCTTCCGGCAGCAAATATCTTGAACGCAAGACACGTTTTTCGCGTCCGCTGAATGCGCTCATACATTGCTTGCCGGTCCTCAGGGCGGTATTCCTCTTGTACATCCATGTTGCCAGACACAATAGCGCTTTCACGGGGTTTACGACTCAAGTTGTGGAGGCAAGTCATATAGAAGTCCACGTCAAGGTCTTTCTCTTCTGCATAGTCCACGACCTCTGGAATGTGCGTGCCCAATCCCGTTTGCACGCCAGTGTCCCGGATGGCTTTCAAAAGCTCCTGCACTTCATGGAATGTCCCCTCTTGAAAATGACGGTCGGTAAATGTACCGTGTACATAGATTCCCACAGCCCCAAAACGCGCCAGTTGTTTTACATGTCCCGAAAGATCCCGCAGTTCCGATGCCGTCTGAGCAATAAAATGCAGGCGGCCACCCTCAGCCCAATATTCGCGAAGACACGCTTGAATGAACACATCTCCCCGTGCCTGCACCGTGTTGATACCGTGGGCCTCACACGCAGCCAATGTCTTCTTAATGCGTTCCACCGTAAAGAACTCCAACATTTCCGTACTTAGCTGCGCATTCAAATGCGAGTTACCCCGAAAAGGATTTCCCCCAACAATTAGCCTTGTGATATTCAATTCACCAAAAGGAACGGTCGGCAACATCTATCACCTCCATGAATCAGAGAACCTTTTACAAATTATCACATTGGACTCGTAGGTTAAAGAAATGTATCCTTATCGTCTGAGCATCATTTTCAACTTTTACGATACGAATAGAAACGGAGAACACCAATGGTACCCGAGTATGTTCATGGACCAATCGCCAATGTTTTTACGGTCTTTCATGATGACGGCACGCTGGATGACGAAGGACAACGCAATTTCCTAGATGCCCTGTTAGCCACGGAATGCGTCAGCGCGTTCTTTGTACGGTCGGGCATGGGGCAAATGTATACGTTTCAATTTGAAGACGTGAAACAGATCGCCCGCAACGCATGCAAACATTTGGAGGGACTCGCCCCTGTTTTGGTAGGTACTTCCGGAATCTGGGATCGAGACTATGACCGACTTCCCGACAGAGAAGTTTACACACAACAAGCCATCGAACTGAGCAAATATGCGCAAGATGTCGGCGCTGCCGGTGTGGTATTGACTATTCCTGATGCGCTCGGGGTATATCCCGGAGAAAAAGTGGAAGACGTCTGCATGGCATACTTCGAAAAAGTCGCCGAAGCCGTGACCATCCCTATTTTTCTCTATCAACCCAGAACTCCCGAACCCTTTGCTGTCACGCCGGAAACCCTCCGCATGTACGCCGATATCCCCGGTGTCAAGGGCATTAAGGTATCTACCGCCGACGCGGGTTACATCTTGGACCTATGTCACGCGGTTGCGGGTCACGAAGACTTCGCCTACATCACGGGCAACGAAACGGCGTTCTATGCAGGCCTTTGTGTCGGGTCAACTGCAGTTATCGGGCAAGGAGCGTGCATCAATCCCATCATCTTGCGGACAGTCCAAGACCGTTACGAACAAGGAGACCATGCCGGCGCGATTGAAGCCCAATATTCGGCCAATCTCTTGGTGAGAAAGGCGAAAAATGCCGTAGAGTTTTTCAAGCGCTATCTCAACGAGAAGGGGTACCGAATGGGTACTACTGCACGCCCATCAAAGACAACAGGCAAAGCCAAAGACAAAGGGCCCCTTACCGACGAAGACTACAAGACATTCAAATTCCTACTCGAATCTGAACTCGCAAAATACGTCCGGGGATGAATCGAAAAGAAAGTTTACAATGTCGTCTCTCATTCGAGAATGCCCTCGCGCACTAGGGGGCAAGCCCAAACGCGTCTGGACGGTTTTGTTTTGCTGTTGCCTGACTTTTGCAGCCTCCACGGATGACAGCGAAAAAAGTAACCCTTCCGGAAACGTCTTTCAGGGCGGGAAAATACAGATACGTCAGAACCCCACTCCCAAAGAACAGACCCCTTCGGCGCCTGTCACAAGAACTCAAAAAGACACGGTGTTTTCCTTGGACGAGTTTTTCGGCGCTCCCATCGAAACGCTGGATTACGACCAACTTCTGACGCTGGCTTCGACCTATGTGGAAAGCCAAACTCTTCAAGGTATCCCACCCACGACTGCTTGGCAGACGCTCGAAAACAAAATGAAAGCATCTTCCAGAACAGCGCTATCCCCGTCTGCACGCACGCTGCTTGCGTTGGTAAAAAACATCTTCGCCTGGCAAGAACTGGAAGCTGCGTTCACAACAGACCCATCGGGAAACGCCCTGCGACGGTCTGTCGCGGTCGTCAAGGATCAAGCCGCAATCGACCCTCAGTTTGATAACGAACGACTCAAACGTATCCTCGAAACTATCGAAACCAAAGGGCTTTTTGTGCCGTCTTCGATCTTGTTTCGACGCTTCGTCATTCCTTATCGCCCAATGCGAATTCCTTCCGAATCATATCTTCTTGAAATTCCTGTAAAACCTGAATACCAAGACGCCGAACATGAAGTACGAGCCACGTTGGATTTCTTGGCTCCGTTCGCGCCTGTTCACCGGATTGATTTCGATACAGTCGGTACCGCAGAAATACGAGTCGACAAAAGCGTCGATGGCAAGAAATACGAAAAAGTGCAATCGTGGACAACCCAGCGAAGAGGAGGAATTCGCGGCCCTGTATTCCTCCAACCGCCGCAAAAAACCCGTTTTCTCACTCTCACCGCAATCGCCCCGGCAGAAACAGCCGTACTCCGTAATATTCGGATCTTCGCTATAAAAGAATCCCCCTTGGCTGTCTGTCCCAAATCTTCGGTTCCGCCCCTGCTGGATGCCGATTTCAAAGAGTCCTGCTGGCCGCGAGAACCTCAAGTAGATGGTTTTGTACTTAACACCGAACCCGCCTTTGCCGAAGCACAGACCACTGTACGTCTGATTCACGATGGCGAAACGCTCTACCTTGCGGCATATCTCCGCGAGCCCCGCATGGCAACTCGCGTCACGCTGCCGCGCCAACGGGATGCCTCTTTAGATGACGACGAATCTTTTGAGATAGTTTTCGTCTTTTCTGACGACGTTCGATATCGTTTCGCTATCAATGCCTCGGGAACACAGTCTGACAGCCGAAACAATGATCCCACCTGGGATGCTGCCTGGCGCGTCATTACGAAAGACTATCCGTTGGGTTGGGCTGCGGAAATCGCTATTCCTTTCCAAGCGTTCGAAGGCCGAATGCTTCCGGGAACTACTTGCGCCGCAAACTTCATCCGAACACGCAAGAATGTAGTTACCGAACGCTCTTCCTGGGCGTTCAGTGCAACCGCAGAAAAGGAGACGTTTGGCAAAGTGCTGCTTGACTGATGCAACGGTGACTCACTTTTGATAGAAAATACCCAAAAGGTCATATATCGTTTTTCCGAGTCACATTCAACTCGAGGAAAATATGCCGGGTTTCAGCGAGACAAACCGTAATCAACCCAATTCAGAGAGCTTTGCCAGCCCACCCCCGACACCTGCTGCAAGTCATTCTTTTGACAGTAGCCGACCGCCATTCAGCGCGGGAGATTGTATTGCAGATCAGTTTGAAGTTGTGCGTGTCTTGGGGATCGGCGGCATGGGTGTGGTGTACGAGGTCATTGATCGTCTCACTCGACAACACCTGGCGCTGAAACAAATCCGTTTCGAACTTGCCAAAAATCAAAAAGTCTGCGAATACTTCCTTCAAGAGGTCGCTGTGGCTCGACGCCTTCGCCATCCCAACATCGTTGCCGTTTACGATGTGCGAAAAGTGGGCGATTTGCTGTTCTACACCATGGAGCTTCTCGATGGGGATTCGCTGCGAAACTGCATGAAGCGGCACGGTCGTTTTGCCTTGCCAGAAGCAGCCGTCATCATGCGCCAGCTATGTCTTGCACTCGAACACGCCCACGAGTTTACGGTACATCGCGACGTCTCCCCGGAAAATGTCATGGTGACCCGCGACGGAATCAAGTTGCTCGATTTTGGCATCGCCAAGGTGTTGGAAAGTGCAACAGATGTGAAACGCGCATTTGGAAAAACGTACTATACGGCGCCCGAGCAATTGGAGAATTCCGCCACCGTTGACGCCCGAGCCGATATCTATTCTTTGGGAGTCATGCTTTTTGAAATGCTCACCGGGCTCGTACCCAAAAAACCGCTTTCCAAAGACTTCACATTCCCTGGTCTATCACCCGACGTATGCCGCCTCATCGCCCAAGCCGTTGCGCCTGTTGAGGAGCGATTCTCGAGTGTATACGAGTTTCGGCTTGCGTTGGAACAGTGTGCGGAAGCCCACGCAGCGGCTTCACAGGCAAGCGCTTCTGAAACCATCGAAACGCCGGCATCGGGTATCTTCGATAAGACTCCGCGACAACCGGGAGAAGGCAAAGCCAGGCCCTCGCAAAAGCCGCCGCCATCTAACAAAGACTTTGCCAAGAAAAAGCGCTCTTTTGAACGTGCCCTTATTTTGACATCCTTATGTACCGTCTTAGGCCTGTTTCTCATCGTTTTCATCCTCATCTACAAAGCTCAAGTATCGACCCCCGTGACCCCAAGCGAATCCACACAAGATATCTATCGCCAAAACCCTCCACTTGCAACTCCCAAAACGGAAAGTTTTGCGCCACGATGGCAGGTTTTTGGCCGCAAAGCAGTTTTGACCTTGCCTAAAAACGTCACCATGGAATTCGTCCGAGTCCGCATGGGGGCCTTCCGTATGGGCAGCGGCTCGGAACGGGTCAGTGACGCAAGTCCCTCGCATGAAGTAACCCTGACCCAAAGCTTTTGGATAGGCAAAACGGAGGTCACCCAAGCACAGTGGGAAGCCGTCATGCACACCAAACCATGGGCAAACCAACCCGCTGTCTTAGAGCACCCCGACGCACCCGCTGTATATATCAGTTGGTACGACGCGCAGGACTACCTCGCACGGCTGAATACCTTTAACGCCGGCATCTTTCGGCTTCCCACGGAAGCAGAATGGGAATACGCATGTCGCGCAGGAGACACCGGATCGTTTTGTTTCGGTGACGATGCAGATAAACTCCCGACGTTTGCCTGGTTTCAAAAGAACACACGACAACAGCTTTTCCCGTACGCGCAACCGGTCGGTCAAAAGAGTCCCAACACGTGGGGGCTCTTCGATGTACATGGAAACGTGGCGGAATGGTGTCACGATTGGTATTCTGCTTCTTATTATACAAACCAACCTGTGGAAGACCCGCAAGGTCCGTTGAGCGGCGTATTCAAAGTAATACGCGGAGGTTCCTGGCGCGATTTCGAAAGGAGTTGCACTTGCTTTGCGCGAGATAAGGAACAACCAACCACTCGTTCCAGCGCCATCGGCTTCCGGATATGTCGCGCATTTTGACCGATCCTCGCCTCGCTTACCTCAGGCGAGCAATTTCACCACATCCGAAAACACACGGGCAACCGGTATGCCGGCAGCCTCCAACTTGGCTATTTTTGCGGTGGCTGTCTCATCTTCTCCACCGACAATCGCTCCCGCATGCCCCATTCTTCTCCCGGGAGGTGCCGTTAATCCCGCCATAAAAGCCACCACCTTCTTCGTCATCGAGGTGCGAAAATACTCTGCGGCGACCACTTCGTCCTGGCCCCCGATTTCTCCAACCATAACCACCGCATCGGTATCGGGATCTGCCTCAAATAACGGGAGCAAATCCAGAAACGTGCTTCCGATAATGGGGTCCCCTCCTATACCAATACACGTCGACTGGCCTATACCGGCATCGGTCAATTGTTTCACAATTTCGTACGTCAGCGTGCCGCTCCTTGAAATGACCCCGACCCGACCTGGCTTATGAATTTCCCCTGGCATGATACCCACCTTACTCTTGCCCGGGGAGATCAAACCGGGACAGTTGGGACCTATCATCCGAATACCACGTTCTTGCAACCGCTCGTACGCTTCCAAAACATCCAACGTGGGAATACCTTCCGTAATCACCACCAACAGACGTATGGAAGATTCCGCCGCATCTAACATCGCCTCTCGAGCGAAACGCGCCGGGACATACATCACGGAAACATCGGCTTGGGTAGCCGCTACCGCCTCTTTCATCGTATTAAAAACAGGCACCCCTAAAAACACTTGCCCGCCTTTACCCGGGGTAACGCCTCCAACAATCTTGGTCCCATAGTCAATCATCCGCTGCGCGTGGAACGATCCGTCCCTGCCCGTAATTCCTTGAACAATCACGCGCGAGTTTTCATCCAACAAGATACTCATCGTAGTGCCCCTACTATTGCCGCAGCGCGTGCCGCCGCTTCGTCCAATGTCGCCGCCGAAATCACCTGCGCTTCTTTAAGAAGATGTCTTCCTTCTGCTTCGTTCGTGCCTACCAAGCGCACAATCAACGGTACGCGCACCTCAAATTGACGCAACGATTCGATGATGCCGCGCGCAATATCATCGCATCGCGTGATACCGCCGAATATGTTCACCAGAATTACTTTGACATCAGGGTTTTTCAGGATTAGCCGAAATGCGGCAATCACCTTCTTCGGATCGGAACTACCGCCCACATCAAGAAAGTTCGCTGGCTTACCCCCGTAATGTTTGATAATGTCCATGGTGGCCATCGCAAGACCGGCGCCATTCACCATGCAACCAATATTTCCATGAAGACGTATAAAGCTTAATCCCTCTTCTTTCGCGGCAACTTCGTCCGCGTCTTCGGCTTCGGGGTCTCTTAAGTACAATAGTTCCGGATGACGAAACAACGCGTTGTCATCCAAAATCACTTTGGAATCCAACGCTATCACTTTTCCACCCTCATCACAGACCAATGGATTGATCTCCACCAAGGAACAATCTTTTTCCGCAAACAACCGCGCCATCTGACGCATCAGATTCGCCGTCTCAGCTGATTCCCGCGGATGAGGAAACAGGCTGGCGGCTATCGGCATTACACGCTCTAACGGAATATCCCTCAATTCACGCGTCGCAACGTCGAGTCGTAGGATCTTCTCGGGCGATTCCTTCGCAATGGCCTCAATTTCTACCCCCCCTTCGGCACAGGCAATGAATGAAGCTTTGCGCCGACGCCGGTCTACGATTAGGCTCAAATATACCTCACGTGCGGCTCGTACTACCTCCGCCACAAGAAGCTTCCTGACCGGTAGACCTTTGATCTCGAGAGCCAGAATCTCGGAAGCCGCTGCCAACATTTGGTCAGCGGTATTCACAACACGAACGCCACCCGCTTTGCCTCTCCCACCCGCATGCACTTGCGCCTTGAGCACAACGGGAAAACCCAAACGGCCTGCTGCTTCCAAGGCTTCTTCAGGCGTACAAACAGCAACACCCGAAGGAACGGGTATGCCATAGGCACGAAATAAGTCTGCCCCTTGATATTCGTACAGTTTCATTTATACCACCTTGAACAAAGTTTTCCCTTATCCTTTGATAAAAACAACGCGTATTAGCTAAATATTCACGAACGTGAGAGATGTTACGGGACTAACTTTCCAATAATCCCCGTGCTTGCCGTGCTAATTCGGGATCGAGGGCTTCCAGGCCTTCCACCTCACGCATCGCCTCTTCCCGATTGCCCTGTCGAAGATATATCTCACATAAAGTCACCCGAGCCACCGTATACGTGGGATCAAGTCGCATCGCTTCGCGACAGGACGCAATCGCCTCGTCCACTTGACCCAGTTCCAACAACGCCGCTGCGCGGTTGTTATAAAGGGAGGGGTTCTGAGCGTCCAATTCCAACGCCCTGTCCCAGAACGCCAACGCGTCTTCATAATGTCCTAATAGGTACTGGGACTCCCCTTTTTCGATAAGTTCTGAAACCGTTTCGGTGCATGTTGCCTCTGCCTCGGAGAAACCTGCCTCTTCGTAGTCTGTTTCCGCTGCGGAGTATGTCGCGGATGCATCACGTGGTTCGCTTTCTTCATCCTCGAAGTCCGTATATACTTGTGGCGATGAGGCAGTTTCGCTTTCAGCGAAATCCCGCCCCCGCTCCGATTGAATGCCAGAACCCGATGGAGCCGTCTCGTCCAATGCGCTCGGACCCTCCGATACCTTCTCTTCTTGCTCGGTCAAATGCTTGTGTGCCAGCGCAAGACCCGCTTCCGCTTCCGCGAGTTCCGGTTGGAGCCTCAACGCACGTTGAAATGCGGCGAAAGCACGTTTCCACTGGCTCAAACGGATACAGGTTCGTCCTAGAGCGAGTTGCGCCCGTGCCGAAAACGGCTGCAGACGCGCCGCCTCTTCCCGCGCCGCCAGTTCGTCCCCATCGCGCCCCAAAGCCTCATAAGCATCCGCCAATCCTTCATAAACCATGGGATTTTCTGCGTGAGACGAAGCCAGGCGTTCGAACACTTCGGCGGCAGCAGCCGGTTGTTTCATATCCAGAAGAGACAAACCTTGTCCGATAGCGGCCTCGATGCAGTTGGGATCAATCGTCAGCGCCCGTTTGAACGCCGCCTGTGCCTCCGCATGTCCCCCCATTCGGCGGTATGCATTAGCCATTCCCAAGAAAGCTGCCAAGTGGTTGGACTTTTGCCGCGACGCGCGGCTGTACAACGCTATTGCCTCTTCCAACTGTCCCATCTTCAAACAGACACTGGCTAAATCACAAAGGTACTGGGGATCATCCGGCGCCAGTTCTACCGCCCGACGGTACGCCTCCGTCGCGGCGACAAGACGCCCCAATCGAAAATGACAGTATCCTGCATTGCTCACGGCCCCGGCATCGCGCGCGTCGTTCTGTATGATCTCCTCAAAACAAGCCAACGCATCCTCAAACTCTTCGCGCTCGATATGTCGCAATCCCTTCCGAAACAAAAACGAAGCGCGCACGCGCTGAAAAATCTTCCGACTTGCCACGGCTGCCGCTCCTTATACCAAAGTTATTGCTTGCTTAGCAGCACCTTCACGCCAACCGGTCACCTGTATTGTTCCAAATTACCAAAGCAACGCTCAATAACCGCCGTAACGCAATCCGGCATCTATCCATACAAAATAGTTCCGTTCTGTCTTTTCGGGCAACGGTTCGGTAATCGGCGCCGCGGTCGGCATCATGACATACCCGCCCCCTGCTTTTGCTGCCTCCATCTGACGCCGAACAGTCTCTTCCACCTCATCGGCGTCCGCATGTTCCAGCACTTTGAGTTCTGTATTGCCAAACAACACAAGGCGATCACCATATAACCGCTTCACTTCAGCCAACTCAATATCACCGTCCGGCGGCGGCTCAATAGGGTCCAGTCCCCGAGCACCCGTCGCAACAATCAACGGCAACACATTCCGAATCCGACCGTGGCAATGCAACCGAACAAAAATACCGCCTTCTTGTAAAATTCGGATGGTCTCCGTGCACCCCGGTACTACCATCTCTTCAAAGTATTCTTTGGGAAGATACGGCGGAGTGTAATACTCAGGACCACAAAGACGATAGACAGGTCCCAACTTGTATTCCGCTTCGATTTTGGACTTTGCATAAACAGGTTCTTTCATGGCATCAATGAGTTCAAGAATCTTGTCCCGGTGTTGACAGCACATCACGGTAAACAAACCAAACTCAAACAAGTCCGGAACAAACGCCGAGGGGTCTCCCCCGCTATTCATCACAATGCCGTGTTCGCCCACGCGCTCTTCGGCTATCTGATAGCTTTCCACAGCGGCTTTCACTTTTTTCTCGTCAATACAAAAAAGTTGACGAACCACACTCAAATATCGGTCTATATCCTCGGGAGTCTTCAACAAGTGTTCTGTGGTCCACGTCGTATGCACATGTGGATAACGTCGTTGCACCTTCGTCAAATCGCCTTTCGGTGTGCGTAGCCGCGCATAATACGTAATCGAACCGTCCTCGTGCCGTTCCTCCCTGCCATCCCACAAAGGACATGCCGCCCACGCATCCCATCCCCACATATACAAACAATCTGTGTCTGCGCGAATTTTGTCCATCAAACGCTTGTACGAGGGATGTCTGTTCTCAAAACTATCGGGGTTATAGCCGTTCAGTTCATACGTGGAAATCGGAACCCGATCCACAGGTTCCCGACGCAACGTCCGCAGAAGTCGTTCACGCGATGTCATCGCACCCTCCTACCGTATCTCCACTTCGGCATAATCCACGCGTTCGGCGCTGTTGGTGTGACCATGAATGTGGATGGTATAGGATGGTTCACACCCTGACCGCCGGTCCGCCAAACAATAGGAAACGAATGCAGGTTCCAAAGGAATTGGTACCCATTCGATGGTGCGTTCATCAGGATATACCGACGCCAGATAATTCCCCGCCTTTTCACCTTGTGCAAACGCAACCACGTAAAGTCGGCCGTCTGGAGTCTCATGAAATCTCGCTTGTACAGGCTCACCCGAAGCATTCCCCTCCCAAATTACGCGACGCTCGATGAGCTTGCCTTGGTCTACCACCGCAAGAAACAAAGATCTGGTCACCGAAAGCCCCGGGAAAAATCGGTCGCGCAACAATTCCGACGCTACCGGCTGCTCCGTGTACAGAATATACGCTTGCCCGGAAGGGCTTACCCACAGGTCCTGGTTGAAAATGTTCCCCGCTGTCGCATCTACGTTCGCAATCTCAATGGGTTCCATAAAATCTTGCGCCAAAATATCCGGCGTCCATGTAAAATAGAGAATGCGAAACACATAATCCCACTCGCGTTGAAGTTTCTCCCGCTTGTACGCGCGCCATTCCTCAACAGGCTCATAGATATCACCCACCGCAAGTACGTACGCCGCCTTTCCTTGAAGCGCCACCTGCGGATAACACGCCCGAATGGGGAAACCAATCGCACCAGAACGCAGCGTCTCGCCCTCCTCTGTCAGATAACACCAGTGCTGTAAGGAAGTCTGGGCATCAATGTGTAACACGAGCAGTCGTCTCGAGGTAGGATCTGCAGCCAACCCCCGGTAAGAGTGATCCGTAAAATGAGGCAACGGGTCGCCCCAGTTCGGCAAAATCCGCTGCGGCTCTTCTTCCAACTCGTCTATGTCAAAACGTAACAGCCCCGGCTCGCACCGACCATAGCGTGTCCCGGGAGGCTCCACCAAGTCGTTCACACTCAAAAACAGTCGTTTGCCCATCACGGCCAAGGGACAAGGTTCCCGTTGAGAAAAGCTCCCCGGCATAGCCACCGTTTCCCACCCTTGTGCCCCACGCCGTAGCAAGCGCCAGCGCGTGTTCGAAAGCGGCAGAACGTCCCGCCCCGTTTCCATCTGACTTACAAAAACGTCCTCTCCCGAACACACAACTTGGGTATTTCCGTGTGACCACATCGGACCCGACCCATTGTTTGGCGGCTCAAAACGATAAACTTCTTCCTGAACGCGAACGATCGCCATAGGTTTTGTTCTCCAATCTCCCAGCAGCGCTGCCAATGCCTTGCCCACGGCTTCGTGTCCTTCCTCGTTCAAATGTACCCCGTCGGTAAACGAATTAGCAGGCAGCGCCCCCGTCTGCCGCAACCCCGAACACATAATCCCAGCCGCAGCAACCTGTTCCATAATGTTCTGTTCCACACGGGGATCGTCCATCGGCTCCGCCACTGGACACAACACCAAATGAAGCGCGGCGCCTTTCGGCAGGCACTCCGCAAGGGTGCGCAATGCTGCCACGTTTGTCGCAATCTGATGTTCCCCCGCAGTCTCGCCGCCCCGCGCGATCGACGACGGCTTCTCCTGCAGCATGTCCCAGCCGAGCAGCCGTCCCGCGTGCCAACGCAACAGCGCAAAGCCCACAGGCAACGCCCACCGCGGTTTTTCAAGCGGAAACGCCACACTCGAGCCCGTCAGTTCCGTCACAGGCGGTCGCTCAAAATCGCGAGGAATTGCAAACACCAGCACAAGGTCTGGCTCCAATTCTTTCAAACGACTTTGATAAAGCGCCACCATCTGCGCCACGGAATACCCATTCACCCCGGCGTTCACGACCTCGCAGTTGGGCAACTTCCGTTCCAACACCGACGTGAAAAGCTTCTCTTGAGGAATCCCCAACCCGCCCCACGTTACCGAATCCCCCAATACCAAAATCCGCCGCACCCCCGGCTTGCGCGAGAAAAACGGACGCGCATCGCGCACGCCCCACTCGTTCACCACAACACGCACCCCGCCGATGTGCACATCCTGCATCGGCTTCACTCGGTACCCGGCGACATCGTCGCGCTCATACAACACCATGTTGCGCGCGCCCAACACCCGCAAGCCCCCCTCTATGAACAAGAACGCCAGCGCTACGGAAAACAAGATAGCCGCTGCCCGACGCCCCATCAAACAAAAACGGTGCATCAGTGGTCGTCTGTCCCTGTTTACGCCATCCATTTCACTAAGAACAACGACGGCTCATCCAAAGGCCCTTCATGACTCCGGCGGCGAAATAGAAACCGAAACCAAATGTCCCTTCAGGTCGACAAACTGAAAACCTATTCTCGCTGGCATCGGTTTCTTCTCACATTCGATCGTATACTTCAAATCCAATTCCGGCGGATTCCCCGGCCGAAATTCCTTCGATTCCAACGCCAACCCTTTCATCGCACCACTTTCCGGCAACGCAGAGTCCAAAAACGCCTGCAGCTGTTCCGCTGTCAACACCTTTTGGAGTTCCTCATGCATCATCGCGCGCGCCTCGTCAATCTTTCCGGTCATGATCTTCGTCAAACAATCCTCTGCCTGCTTCTCGTAAAGCGCCGTGTCCGAAAGCTCGGTAAACCAATCCACCAACTTGTCCGACTGTACATGAAACTGGATGATTTTGCCATCCCGCAATACCAGCTCCGACTCCGCATCGCCTTGCTCAAACCGTACCGTCCCTCTGCTCTCGGTCATCTTGACGCCATCCTTAATTTGCGTGCTCGTGTTGAAATCCGTCGCGCGGAGCCCCTTGCATTTCCCCAACCGAGTTTGCATCGCTTTGACCCACACCGCTAACACCGGCGCATCAATTGCCTGCTGCAACTCCGTATCCAACAACGCCATCACCTCATCGACATTGCCTGAATCCACCGCCCGATAAAACGCCTCCTGCTCCGCCGCACCGCGGTGAAACGCCCACAAAAGCAACGCCCCTACAACCACCACAACCAGCACCACCACCGCGCCACATCCTGCTAGAAAACTCTTCATGACTCGCTCTCTCCACAGTTATGGTTTCACGTCATGCTACACCCAACTACCCCGTACATCAAGCCCCAGTTGAAACACGCCAAGTCCGTGCGGAAAACTAAATACCGTGAAAAACCAACGTCGCGAATTCTCGGAGTACAAAGGCGTGTGGCTCTTTGCCCTCTTCGATCTGCCCGTAGATACCCCCGAAACCCGCCGAAGCTACACCCAATTCCGCAAAGCGCTTATCAAACTCGGCTTCAGTATGCTGCAATACTCCGTTTACGCGCGTTACTTCAAGAGCGAAGAATCTTGCGAACCCTACCGAAAACGCATCCGACAAGCCCTGCCCGCTGAAGGCCAAGTCCGACTACTCGCCGTCACCGACAAACAATTCGGAAAAATGGAAGTCTACAGCGGCAAAAAACAAAAAGAAGTGGAAGAACCTCCCCCACAACTCATGCTTTTCTAAAGCTCCAAAACACACTAACCCCCCTTAACCACTGGGGTTAAGGGGGGTCTAAGTATACCTGAGCGGAGATTCTCCTCAAACCACAGCCGATTCAGTGTAAAATTGAGTGGCGGCGCGAGTATACCTGAGCGGAGATTCTCCTCAAACCACAGCTC
>Ga0116165_1000506_pt1 | contig 32640 bp, 38 predicted proteins | sample AD_JPNMR1_MetaG_FD_89885 | JGI IMG/M metagenome (GOLD analysis project Ga0116165, IMG submission 89885) | Active sludge microbial communities of municipal wastewater-treating anaerobic digesters from Japan - AD_JPNMR1_MetaG | ecosystem: Engineered > Bioreactor > Anaerobic > Digestate | place...
AACTTGAATCACATATGGTTGAAAGACATTATTCTGGTTTTCTAAAGAAAGGAAAGTTGAGAGCGAGGAGGTGATATTATGTATTTAATATTTTTAGGAGCACCGGGCGCTGGGAAAGGAACACAGGCAAAATTAGTTTGCGAAAAATATAAAATACCACAAATTTCAACTGGGGATATGTTTAGAGAAGCAATAAAAAATATGACTGAATTAGGAAAACTCGCAAAATCATTTATTGATAAAGGGAATTTAGTGCCAGATGATGTTACTGTTGCACTTGTTGAAGAACGTTTGCAAAAATCGGATTGTGATAATGGTTTTATTCTTGATGGTTTTCCTCGAACTGTTCCACAGGCAGAAGCATTAGAAAAAATAATGAAAAAAATGAATAAAGAATTAACAGCAGTAATAAATGTAGATGTTGATATTGAGTTAATAGTTAAAAGATTAACAAGTAGACGAACATGCACAAAATGTGGCGCAATTTATAATATTTTAACTGATGATATTTCAGCAAATAAATGTTTGAAATGTGGTGCGCCATTATTTCAACGTGATGATGATAAAGAGGAAATAATAAGAGAAAGAATAAGAGTATATAGAGAAAAGACAGAACCACTGGAAAATTACTATAAACGAAAAGGGCAATTGATAAATGTAAATGGTAATTTATCAATAGAAGAAATATTTAATGAAATAATTAAAAAATTAGAAGAAATAAAAAAATAGAAAAATGCGGGAAATTGAGGTTTGTTGAATGTGGCAATAATATATAAAACACCAGAAGAAATTGAATTAATGTCAATTTCAGGACAAATTCTCGCTGATACTTTTAAGTATATAAAAAGATTTATAAAGGCTGGAATTTCAACATATGAAATAGATAAAATAATTGAAGAATATATTTTATCCAGAAATGCAATTCCAGCTTTTAAAGGATACAATGGTTTTCCAGCAGCATCATGTATTTCAGTGAATGAAGTGGTTGTGCATGGAATACCATCAAAAGAGAAAATATTGAAAAATGGTGATATTGTTTCTATTGATATTGGTGTAATAAAGAATAATTATTGTGCTGATGCAGCATTTACTTATGAGATTGGTCAAATATCAAAAAAAGCAAAAAAATTAGTTGATATAACAAAAGAAGCATTGAAAAAAGGAATAGAGCAGATATATCCAGGCAATAGATTATCGAATATATCGTATGCTATTCAAAGTTATGCTGAAAAGAATAATTTTTCAGTTGTGAGGCAATTTGTTGGTCATGGCATAGGGCAAAAAATGCATGAATCACCACAGGTTCCTAATTTTGGAAAAAAGAATAATGGTATAATATTAAAACCTGGATTGGTATTAGCAATAGAACCAATGATAAATGAAGGAGTGGCAGAAGTAGTGATATTATCTGATGGTTGGACAGCAGTAACCAGAGATAAGAAATTATCAGCACATTTTGAACATACTGTTGCTGTAACAGAAAATGGTGCTTTAATATTAACAGAATTTTAAAAAATTTTTTATTATTTATTTGACAAAATTAAAATTTTATTATTTAATATATTTTTTAATTATATATTTTTAAATAAAAAAAATTTTTTGATTGAATATGGCAAAAGATAATAGTATTGAATGCGATGGCACAGTTCTTGAAACATTGCCAAATGCGGTGTTTAGAGTTGAATTAGAAAATGGGCATAAAGTGCTTGCGCATATCGCAGGAAAAATGAGAATGCATTATATTCGAATTTTGCCGGGTGATAAAGTTCGTGTAGAATTATCACCTTATGATTTAACTCGTGGTAGAATTATATATAGACATAAATAATTTTTTAAAGAAGGTGTGAATAATATGAAAGTTCGTTCATCAGTAAAAAAAATTTGTAATAAATGTAAGATAATAAAAAGAAAAGGTGTTTTACGAGTTATTTGTGAAAGAAAAAAACATAAACAAAGACAGGGTTAATATGTTTAATAATTTTATTAAAGGAGGTTAATCAGCTTGGCAAGAATAGTTGGTGTTGATATACCAAATAATAAAAAAGTTCTTTATTCATTATGTTATATTTATGGAATTGGTTTAACGACAGCAAAAAAAATATGTGAAATAGCAAATATAAATCCTGATGTGCGAGTTGCAGATTTATCAGAAGATGATTTAACAAGAATTAGAAATGTGATAGAAAAAAATTATAAAGTAGAAGGTGTATTAAGAGCAGAAGTACAAAGAAATATTAAGAGATTAATGGATATTCAATGTTATAGAGGTATAAGACACATTAGAGGATTACCAGTTCGTGGACAACGAACACATTCAAATGCACGAACAAGACGAGGAAAACGTTCAAGAATAGGTGGTAAGAAAAAAGAATAAGCAAAAAGGATAAAAGGAGGATAAAAACTGGTGGCAGAAAAAAAAGTAACAAGGGTTAAAAAGAAAAAAAAGAGTGTTCCGATTAGTGGCATAGTATTTGTTAATTCAACTTTTAATAATACAATAATAACTATTACAGATGAACAGGGTAAAACATTAAGTTGGAGTTCAGGTGGAAATATTGGATTTAAAGGTTCGAGAAAAGGAACTGCTTATGCCGCACAATTAGCAGCAGAAAAAGCAGGAAAAGAAGTTCTTTCACTTGGAATGAAAAAGTTAAAAATATTTGTAAAAGGGCCAGGCGCAGGTAGAGAAGCAGCAGTAAGAACATTTCAAGCACTTGGTTTTGAAATAGAGCATATAAAAGATTTAACTTCTATTCCTCATAATGGATGCAGACCAAGAAAAAGACGAAGAGTATAAAAATAAAAATTATTGTCAGGAAGGTGTAAATAAAATATGGCAAAATATTTAGATTCTGATTGTAAACGATGTAGAAGATATGGAGTAAAATTAAATTTAAAAGGTGAGCGTTGTTATACTGGAAAATGTGCTTTTGAAAAAAGAAAAACACCACCTGGAATGCATACAAAAGCAGGTAAATTATCTGATTATGGTTTACAATTAAGAGAAAAACAAAAACTAAGATATATTTATGGTGTGCTTGAGAGACAATTTAGAAGATATTTTGAAAATGCTGCCAAAAAGAAAGGTATGACTGGTTTTAATTTATTATTAACACTTGAATTCAGATTGGATAATATAATTTATTTGGCTGGATTTATGCCATCGCGAAAGTCAGCAAGACAGATTGTTTTACATAATAAAGTTCTTGTGAATGGCAAGAAAGTAAATGTGTCAAATTATATATGTAAGGTAAATGATGTTATTTCTATAAATGAAAAATTTAAAGAAAATAAAGTATTAAAAGAAGCAGTCGAACTTGCGAAACAACGTGGTCATAAAAATTGGCTTGATGTAAATTATGAAAATTTATCAATTAAAATTTTACGAGAACCAACGCGCGAAGAAATTGATGTGCCGGTAAATGAACAATTGATTGTTGAGCTTTATTCAAAATAAAAAATTGTCGGAGGAAAATATGGTTGAAAAAAGATTTATAACAAAAGGCATAGAAACAAAACAAGAAATTGAAGTATTAGAAGAAAATGAAGTTTATGGAAAATATGAATTTAAACCTTATGAGCGTGGTTTTGGGCAAACAATTGGGCATGCATTAAGAAGAGTATTATTATCGTCGATAATTGGTGCTGCTGTTGAAAGAATAAAAATTGAAGGAGTTAATAATGAATTTGCAACAATACCAGGAGTTCAGGAAGATGTAGTTGATATAATTTTAAATATAAAGAAACTATCATTATCAATTGAAAAAGGTGATAAAGGCATTATTACAATAAAAGAAAAAGGTAAAAATCGTGTTATTACAGCAGCAGATATAAAGACTGATGGTAATGTGATTGTTCACGATAAATCATTATATCTTTTTACTCTTAATGATGGCGATATAAATATTGTAATGGAAGTTGGTCTTGGTAGAGGTTATCGTGATGCTGCTGAAAACATATTACCAAATATGCCAGAAGGAATGATTGCTATTGATTCTATTTATTCACCTGTTAAACGAGTTAATTATAAAGTTGATAATGTTCGCGTTGGACAGGATACCGCACATGATAAACTATTATTAGAAATTTGGACTGATGGAAGTATTTCACCGCGCGATGCATTGGCGCATGCTGCTAAAATATTAAAAGACCATCTTGATAGATTTATAAATTTTGATGAAGAAAGTGTTCAGGAAGACGAAGAAGATTATTCACCGGAAGAAAAGAAATTAAAAGAGATATTAAATACACCAATAACAGAGTTAGAATTATCAGTTAGAGCAAGTAATTGTTTAAAAGAGATAAAGATAAAAACATTAGGTGAATTAGCACTGCATTTAGAGAATGATTTATTAAAGACAAAAAATTTTGGAAAGAAGTCATTAAATGAAATAAAAGAAAAATTGGGACGTTATGGTTTAACACTCGGAATGACAAATATAGATTATTTGCTAAACAAGTGATAATGGAGGAAAATAAAATATGAAACATTTAAAAAAGAATAGACAATTTGGAAGACCAGTAGGTCATAGAAAATTATTATTACGAAATTTAATAAAATATTTTTTCTTAAATAATGGCAGATTAAAAACAACAGTTGCAAAAGCAAAAGAAATAAGACCACGAATAGAAAAGATTATTACAAGAGCAAAAAAGGATAATTCTGTTGCTGCAAAAAGAGAAGTATATAAAATAATAAACAACCATAAAGTAATTAAAAAAATATTTGACGAAATAGCACCAAAATATATAAATAGAAAAGGTGGATATACAAGAATTTATAAATTAGGATTTCGAAGTGGCGATGCTGCACAAATTGCTTTGATTACATTAGTTGAAGAGGAAAATAAAGAGAAATAATTTTTTTCAATTCGATTATTGTTCGTGCCTGTAGCTCAGTTGGATAGAGCATCAGACTTCTAATCTGAGGGTCGCAGGTTCGAATCCTGCCAGGCACATTTTTTTATATCTTTTAGTTTTTTTTCAAAATAGAAAATTATCAAATCCTCTAAAACTCAAAATATTTATTGACTTTTTTATTTTATTAATTATAATAATATATATGTCAAATGAAATGGACATTAAAATAATTATAAATAATATTTGTGAAAATGATAAAAGATATAAAGCGGGAGCATATTTATTTATTTTATCAGCATTAGAATATTACATAAATTTCAAAATAAAAGAACGAAGGCATATCAGCGGTAAAGAACTTTCATTTGCTGTTTATGAACTGGCATTAAAAGAATTTGGTATTTTAGCAAAAGAGGTATTAAATAATTGGGGAATTTATAAGACAGAAGATATTGGTAATATTGTTTATATTCTAATAAATGAAAAAGTTTTATCAAAAACAGAAAGTGATAGAATTGAGGATTTTTATAATGTTTTTGATTTTGATGAAATGTTTAATGAAAGAGAAATATTAAGAAATACAATAAAAAAAGTAACTGAATTACCTTCAATAAAATGCGAATTAAAAATATGAAATCAGACAATTAGAATGAAATCATATTTCCTAAAACGACAAATAATAATTTTTTTATTTTTTTTAATCTTATCGAATAATTGCAATAGCAAAGAAAAAGTTTTAAAAAAAGAAAATAAAATTCGAGAACCAGTAGCAGCAGGAAAATTTTATCCAGATAAACCAGAAGAATTAAGACAAATGGTTGAATATCTTTTTTCAAAAGCAGAACGCAAAAAATTTGATAATGTTCGTGCTTTTATTGTTCCGCATGCAGGTTATATTTTTTCTGGTATTGTTGCAGCCTCTGGTTATAATCAAATAAATACAAATAAAAATTATAATAATATTTTTTTAATTGGTTCATCACATTATGCTGCTTTTAATGGTGCTTCAATTTATAATTCAGGAGATTATAAAACGCCGTTTGGTCTGGTTAAAGTAAATATTGAATTAGCAGATGAATTAATAAAGAAATATGATTTTATTTTTTTCAAAGAAGAAGCAGAATTATACGAACATTCTCTTGAAGTGCAATTACCATTTTTACAATACATTTTTAAAAAAGAAATCAGGATAGTTCCCATTATTATTGGGACAGATGATTTAAATATATTAAAAAAATTAAGCAGTGCATTAAAAGAATATTTTACAGAAGACAATCTATTTATTATAAGCACTGATTTTTCGCATTATCCTGATTATAATAATGCAGTTGAAGTTGATAAAAATATTGGTTTAGCAATTCAAAAAAAGAATATAAATTTTTTATTAAGTGAAAATAATAAATATATGAATAAAGGCATACCTAAGTTAGCATGTTGTATTTGTGGATTATCATCAGTAATAACATTATTAAATATGATAGAAGTAGAAGAGGAATATAAAATAGAACATATACAATATATGAATTCAGGTGATGTAAGTGGAGATAAAAGTCGGGTTGTAGGATACCATTCATTTGTTGTTTTATCAAATAAAAAAGAGGAGGCAAAAATAATGTCAAAAGAAAAAGAATTTGTATTAACAGAAAAAGATAAAAAAGATTTATTAAAAGTAGCAAGAGAGACAATAGTAGAATATATAAAAAATAATAAAATACCAGAGTTTAAAGAAAAAGAATTTTCAGAGAATTTATTGAAAGAATGTGGAGCATTTGTTACATTGCATAAACATGGAAATCTTCGTGGTTGTATTGGTAGATTTATGGCAGATGAACCATTATATAAAGTTGTGCAGGAAATGGCTATTGCTTCTTCAACACAAGATTATAGATTTTCAAAAGTTTCAGTATCTGAATTATCAGAAATAGATATTGAAATATCTGTTTTATCTCCATTAAAAAAAGTTAAGTCAATAGATGAAATAGAATTAGGTAAACACGGAATTTATATTGTTAAAGGTTTTCGTTCCGGCACATTTTTACCACAGGTTGCAAAAGAGACAGGTTGGTCAAAAGAAGAATTTTTAGGACATTGCGCCCGTGATAAAGCAGGCATTGGTTGGGATGGTTGGAAAGATGCTGATATATATATATATACAGCAGATGTATTTAGTGAAATAGAACTTGGTTTATTTCCAAAAAAATAAAAAAAATTATTAATGAGTTTTTTTAAAAATAAAGCAGGCAATAAAGAAAAATAAAATTAGAAAATAAATTACAAGAAATAATTTATCTCTAAAAAATTTTTTAAAAAAATTTTTTATTATATATTTAAAATTTATATTATAAATTCCACATAAATAAATATCTTTCAAATCACCAAAAAAATAAATATTTTTATTTGATATAATTTCAATTTCATAATTTTTTATTTTTGTTTCTAATGATTTATCAAATAAAATTTTTAATGTTTTATATTTAGAAGGTATTGAATTTAATGAAAAATTTTTTTCATATAAATTTTTATTTTCATCATTTAATTTGATGTTTATTATTGTGTTATCTTCCAATGTTTTATATAATAGTATAATTCCATATAATTTATTTGATTTGTTAAAAAATGTTTGATTTATTTTTTTTTCTTTTTGAAGTAAAAAGATATTTGTTCGTTCTGTTGTAGTTAATGTTTCTTGAATTATACAATTATTTAAAAATATAGTTATTAAAAAAAGAATAATATAAAATTTCATATTTATATTTTTGTAAATTTTTTTCCTCTTGTAAAAGGACCAACTAATTTGAATAACTGTTGTTGATTTTTAATTTTTTTTAAAAATTGATTGGTAGAAAAAGTATTAGAATAAGTAATATTAAAATTCAGGTTTTTTCCAATAATTCGATTCTTTATTTTATGTAATTTTTTATCATCATCTTTTTTTTCTTCATTTTGTAATAATAATTTAATTGTATCTTTTAATAACATACTAATTTTTCATACTCATTGGTTGACCTGTAGCTTCAAGTACCTGCCACCATAATTCACTTTCTAATGAAATTTTTTTTCGTTCTTTTACAGCAAGAGGAATAGGTAAATAAGTAAATTTATGATTACAAATACCAACGACAAAACCAGTTTTACCAGCCATTGCGCCGTGAACAGCATTTTGCGCTAATTGAGAACAAAATTTACTATCATTAGCATTTGCCGGCGCACTCCGTATTATATAACTTGGATCGATATATTTTAAACTGATTGGTATATTTAGTTTTTTGAAATAATTACTAATTTGTTCTTTTAAAAATAAACCAATATCCTGATATTTTACATTACCAGAAGCATCATATTCAACTTTTTTATCATTAAATAAAAATTGACCAGCGCCTTCTGAAACAAGAATAACAGCGTGATTTCTCGCTAATATTCGTTTTTCCAGACATTTTAAAAAGCCTTTTTCACCTTCAAGGTCAAATTCAAGTTCGGGTATTAAAACAAAGTTTACTTCTTGCATAGATAAAGCAGCATTAGCAGCAATCCAACCAGAATCACGACCCATAAGTTTTATAAGAGAAATACCATTATAAGCACCAATTGCTTCATTATGAGCATCACGAATAATTTCATTAGCAATAGAAAATGCTGTTTCAAAACCAAACGATTTTTCAATGAAATTTATATCATTATCAATTGTTTTTGGAATACCTGCAACAGCAATTTTTAATTTTCTTTTTTCGATTTCTTCTGCAATAGCATTTGCACCTCTTAAAGTGCCATCGCCACCAATACAAAATAAAATATTAATATTTAGATTATAAAGAGTATCAACAATTTCTGATACATCCTGTTTTCCGCGCGAAGAACCAAGAATAGTTCCTCCAAATAGATGAATTTGTTCAACTATTTTAGGTGTTAATTCTATTATTGGATGATTATATTTAGAAATAAAGCCTTCATAACCATATTTAATTCCAATAATATTTTTTACACCATATCGATAATATAATTCCATAACTAAACTACGAATAACATTATTTAAGCCAGGACATAAGCCCCCGCAAGTAACAATTGCTGCTTTTGTTTTCACTGGTTCGAAAAATATTTTTTCACGCGGTCCTGCTTTTTCAAATGCTAATGGTTCTTTTTTGGTTTTTAAACATTTTTTAAAATTTGATAAAGAAACATCAAATATTACTTTTTCATCATCAGAAACATAATTAAAAATTCCATCACCTATTACATTTGAAAGTTTTAAAGGAGAATTTATTGTGCACTTACCAAGTGATTTTACAGAAAATTCATTTTTCATCTCGCCACCTTATTCTTTTAATAATTTATTTAATTTATCTTTTACATTATTGTTTTCTTTTATTTCAAGTGATTTTTTATATGCTTCAATTGCTTCATCATTTTTATTTATCTTAACACAGATATCGCCCAGATGTTCATAAATAATTGGGTCTTCATCATCAAGATATTTTATACTTTCTAAAATATATTTATAAGCTTTTTCATAATCAGCCAATTGATAATAGACCCAGGCAAGAGAATCTAAATAATAACTATTTTTTGGATTAAGATATAATGCTTTTTCAATATATTCTTTTGCTTTATCAATTTTTATATTTTTTTCAGCATATAAATAACCTAAATAATTAAGTGCAGTTGTAAAGTCTGGATTTTTTTCAATTGCTTTTGTTAAGTATTCTTCTGCTTTTTCAAAATTTTTTAATTTTTCTTGAACAACACCACATTTGAATAAAGCGCGGTCATTATTTTTATTTATTTTTAATATTTCTTTATATATTTTATAAGCATTTTGATAATCATTTAATATTTCATATATTTCGCCAATTAAAAAATAAATTTCAACATTATTAGGATTTATTTCAAGTGCAGAATAATAATATTTTAATGCTTCCTTAAACATAAGTTTTTGCTCAAAAATGTAACCACAAAAAATATATCCATCAATATATTCTGGTTGGATGGATAATATGTAATTGAAGATACTTAAAGCAAAATCAAGATTCCCATTTTTTATAACTAATAATGCTATTTTATTTAAGTCATTTAAATCAAGTGAATTATGCTCCATTAAAAATTGAATAAGTGCCTGTAATTTTTTTTCTTCTTTTTCTCTGTTGTATTTTTCGATTATTTTATTTATTGCATATTTATTTGATGGTTCTATTTTTAATAAATTTTCAAATATATCATCTGCCTCTTTTATTTTACCTGTTTTATTATATGAATTACCAAGTAATAAATACGCATCAGTTAATAAAGGATTTAATTCTATTGCATCTTTTAAATAATTTATTGCAGTATCAAATTCATTTTTTAAATAATATAACTTGCCTAAATTAAATAATACTTCATAATTTGGATATGTTTTGTTTAAGAAAGTTGTGTAATATTGTATAGCACTATCATATTGATTATTAGCATAATAAGATGATGCTAAATAATATAATATACTAATTTCACTTTGATTTAATTGATATGCTTTTTCAATATATTCTTTTGCTTTTTCATATTCGCCTTCTTTTAATTTTATTACACCTAAATGAAACCAACTAAAATAATCGTCTGGTTTTTTTTGATTATATTCAAGCAAATATTTTTTTGCTGTTTCATAGTCTCCTTTTTCTTCATTGATTATTATTAATTCTTTTATTGCTTCACTAAAAGATTTAGTATCATTTGCTAATTCTTGAAACAATAAAACAGCACTATCAATCTGATTTGTTGTTTGATAATAATAACCTAAAATAAATTTATAATAATCATCTTTCGTCAAATTATATTGGTCTGCTTTTGTAAGTGAAGAAAAAAAAATAATGATGAGAAAAAAAAGAAAAAAAGACTTACTAAAATATCTCATTGTTTTGTCAATCTAAGATACAATTTTTTTGCTAATTCTAAAACCATTTTTAATGCTAATTCTGGATATTTCTTTTTTATTATTTCAAATTGTTCTTTTTTTAAGTACATCAATCTACATTCTTCTTTTGTATATAAAGTAGCATTTTGCGGAGTATCAAAGAGAAAACTTATTTCACCAAAAATTTTGCCTGTTTTTAATTCCCCTTCTATTTTTTGCCCCTTTTGTTTTGTTATTTCAATTATACCACTTTTTATTATATAAATTCCATCTGCTGGATTACCTTCAGCAGTTAATGGAATACCTTTTGGAAATAGTTTTTCTTCGATAAATTTTTCTAATATTTTTATTTCTTTATTATCGAGCGTTGTAAAAATATCACCAAATGATTTTATCTCATCTTTATTATTCATTAAATAAAAAATGAATTATAAAAAAAATTATTTTTTAATTAAATCTTTCATCGAACTAACATTACTTTCAAGTGCTGAAATAAGTTTCAATACTTTATCATTTTTTAGTTTTGGATTAGATGATATTGTTGATTTTAATTCAACAACAATACTATCACTCGCACTAATATTTCCACTCATTATTTCAAGAATTTTTACTCGTTCTTCTAATTGATTTTTAATACCTTCCAATTCAGCGTATGATTTTTGCAATTCATTATATTTAGCATCAGCAGCACTGATTTTGGCATCTGCTTCTTCTTTGAATTTTGTTAATTCATCAATTTTTGATGATTGTTTAGCATTTACAACAACTAAAATAATAATAATAACTAATCCAATGACAATTCCAATAATTAATCCTTTACTACCTTTCTTTACTTCATCTGACATAAATCATTCCTCCTTTTTAAATATATAATCTATAATTTTACAAATTTTTGTAAATAATATATTATGTGAATTTTGAAGTCAAGAAAATAATAATAAAATTTTATGAATAAAAACAATCAATATTTTAACTTGACTAAAAATTGAATAATATATAAAATTACCTTATTTAATTTAAAAAATTTAAAGTGAGGATAAAATATGAAAAAAAAGATAATAATGACAACAGGTGATTTAAAAGAACCTTATGAAATTATTGATATTATTACAGCACATAAGCGTTTAACCCAACCAAAAATTTTTAATCAAATTGTTATAGGCAAAGTAAACAGTATGTTAATTGAAGAAGCGCAAACATTACAAGCTGATGCAATAATTGGCGTAGGTTATACAATGGAGCGAACAGAAAAAGGTGCTTCTATACTTGGATATGGCACAGCAGTAAAATTTTTATAAAAAAGAAGAAATAAAAATGTTTAAATATTTAAATTGGGATTATTTAAGATTAAAATTACAGGAAAGAAATTTTGTATATCAACGAATAGAAGATATAAATATCGGCGATAAAGTAGGAATAATTGCTTCTTCACATGGTGATATTTCTGCTTTAAAAAAAGTAGTTGAATACCTCATTGAAAAGAAAGAAGTAAAAATAATATTCCACGCTGGTGATATAATGGATGAACATGGTGGTGCAATAGAATGTCTTGTTGAAGTATTAGAAAACAAATATATTTATCCAGTTTTAGGCAATCACGATTTATTAATTTTAAACAAAGATTATATTCATAATTATGTAGATTCTTATTTAGAATTAGCTAAAAAGACATATAATAAAATTATAGAGACACCCGAATTAGTAAGTAAAATTCTTGAAATTCCTGTTAAAATTGATACAAATTATTTTAGTATTGTTCACGAATCAGTTGACCCACCATATTATGCTAAATTAACAAAGAAAAAAAAAAAGCATCACGAATTAGGACAATCGGTTGATGAAAATATTTATGCTGTTTTTAGTGGTGCATTAAAACATCCTTATTTTATTGGGTCTGACCATTCTGCTTATATATTAGATACAAAAAATTATTTAAGACCAAAGCATATCAAACCAGATACAAAAATAACAGTTAGTGGTTCAAAGGTAATTAGTATTCCATCAATATCAATTTCAAAAGACAAATATTATAATTGTGGTGGAGTTGTGGCTACTATAAATAATGATAATTCATTAACATTAGAATTTTTTGATTTAAAAGATGTTAAAACAAAAGTTCGTGAAGAATATTTAATTGAAAGTATGTAGAAATATTATGAGATATATTTTATTTTTTTTTATATCATTTATTTTTCAAATAAGTTTAACTGCTAATAGTGTTATTGATATAAACGAAATAAATGAAGGCGATAAAGGTTATGGCATTACAGTTTTTAAAAATAATGAAGCAGAGACATTCCCAATAGAAGTGATTAGCATAATAAAAAATTTTTTACCAAAGCAAGATTTAATATTAATAAAAATGAGTGGTGACACATTAAATTTTACTGGAATTATTGCTGGAATGAGTGGTAGTCCAGTATATATAAAAAATAAGTTAGCCGGTGCAATTGCTTATGGTTGGAGTTATGCAAAAGAACCCTTGGCTGGTGTTACACCAATAAAAAATATGCTTGAAACACTTAATTTTCCTACTATTAAAGAAAAAACAGAAATAAAAAAAAATAATAAATTTTTTAATAATGTAAATAATAATCTAAAACCAATCATTACTCCGCTAATTATTTCTGGTATAAATGAACATATAGTAAATAAATTTTTAAAATTGCTAAAAATAGAAAATTTTTTACCAGTTCAGAGTGGTGGCAATAATAGTTCAAATACAAATTTAGATAAATTAAAAATATTTGCAGGAGCGCCGATTAGTGTAATCTTAATGGAAGGTGATATTGATATTTCTGCTGTTGGAACTATTACATATATTGATGAAACAAATAAAAAATTAATTGGCTTTGGACATCCATTTTCTAATGCTGGTTATATTGATTTTCCTATTGCGCCTGCTACGATTCATTCAGTGATTGCGCGAAATAATATTTCTTTTAAATTAAGTTCAAATGGAAAAATCATTGGTAGATTATTCAGTGATAATCAATCCTGTATTTCGGGTCTGCTTGATACTTTTCCCGAATTAATAAAAATGAACATAAAAATAAATGATTTAATTACAGAAACAGAAAAAGAGTTTACTTATAGATTAGTCAATCATAAAGATTATTCGTTATTACTTATTCTGCTTGGTTATTATCAATCAATAAATACTTATTATACTTCTGACCTTGTTAATGTTGATATAAAAACAAAAATTATATATGAAAAAAATAAAGAACTCAATTTAAAGAATAAATATGCAATTGAAAATTTGGATGATTATCTAAATTTAATAATGCCTTTTTATTATCTATATTTTAATGATATTAAATATCCACAAATAAATGAAATAAATTCAGAAATTTCAATAGAAAATGGATACAATAAATATTTTATAAATAGAGTTGCTTTAAATAAAAATACTTTTTCAGCAGGTGAAGAAGTTCAATGTATTATTCGTTTTAAAAAAGATTTATCAGAAACATATATAAATAAAACAATATCATTTATTTTACCAGAAAATCTTGAAGATGGTTTTTATAATATATTTATAGCAGGTGGTGAAAGTATAAGAATACCTTATAGTCAAAACATTGAAACATTTGAACAATTAATAACATATATAAATGAAATACCAGCAAATAATATATTAAGAGTATCAGTTTATTTAAGAGAAAAAGAAAGAATTATATCAGGACAAAAATATAAATTTTTACCAGAAAAAATTGATACAATAATTAATGATTATAATTATCCAATTAAATTTCAAATAAAAAATTTTGATTTTAATTTTGAAAATGTAATTGCTGGTCAAAAACAATTAATGATTAGAATTCAAAATAAAAGGTGATATGATGAAAAAATTTTTTCTTTATTTATTTTTTCTTTTTTTTATAATCAGATATTCATTTCCTGCTGTTTCAAATTTTTTAAATTATGAAGGTTATTCTATTTTTGAAAAAGGCACCTTTAATCAAACTTCAGTAACGAGTGAAGGCGAAATATCAATTTCAAATAAATATGAAATCATTTCTGAAACAAATTATGAAATTGTCTGGAATATTTTAGAAAGTAAAAATAATGATTTATTTTTGTTTACTGGCTTTAATGGAATAATAAAAAATTATAATAAAAATATAGAATATAAAACAGAATTAAATTCAGTTCTTTGTTATTTTGAAGATTTTAATGGCGATATATATTGTGGCGGAATAGGAAATTTTCTTTATAAAATAAATAATGATACAATTATTAAATTTGCTACAATATCAGATACTTATATTTGGTGCATAGAAAATTATGATGCTAATTATTTAATAATTGGCACTGGATTAAATGGTAATATTTATAAAGTATCGAAAAAAAATGGCGAGATAAATTTATTAACAAAAACAGAATTTGATAATATACTGTGTTTAAAGAAATTAAATGATAAAGAGATTATTTTTGGCACATCAAATTCTGCCAATCTTTATGTTTTAAAAGATAATAAAATAAGTATTTTAACTTCCTTAATTGGTGATGAAATAAATGGAATTGAGCAACAGGAGAATAATTTATATATTTCAATAAATCAAAAGAAGAAACAAACAACACAGGTATTTCAGCCTGTTGAAACAAAATCAGATGTTGAACTACAAAAGGATAAAGGAATTGAAACACAATATGATGATAGTGAGGAAATGGAAGAAAATGAAAATTTAGAAGAAAAAGTTGAAAAAAACAAGAATAATGAAGCATCAGAAAAAATTCAAAATCAAGTTACAAATGTAAAAGTATCACAAAGTCAAAGTCAGCAAATGCCTCAACAATTTTATCAAGCCTATGGCGGACAAAATGGTAAAATAATAAAATATTCATTAAATACAGGTAAAATACAGGAAATCTATTCAACAAATAAAGGTTATATTTATGATATTTTTATAAAGAACAATGAATTATATGTTGCAATAGGCAATGAAAACAAATTAATAAAAATAGATATGAATACAAATTCTTTCAAAAATATAATAAAGACAGAAAGTAAAGATTTTATTGTATTAAGTAAAACTAATAATAATTATTTTTATGCAATTTCAAAACAACCAATTGAAATATATAAAATATATAATGATATTGCAGATACAGGCGAATATATTTCAGAAATAATAAAATTTGATAATCAAACAAAAATTGGTGAAATAAATTATTTACCTCAATTCAATAAAAAAAATATAAAATTTTATTATCGTCAGGGATATAGTGATAAAGTAGACACATATTGGTATGATTGGACAGATAAAATAAATGATTTAAAAAAATCATTATTTTTTCAATATAAAATTTTATTAGAAAAATCAGATGATAAAATACCAATAATAAATAAGATTATTTTACCATATAAGAGTGATAATCAAAAACCAATAATAGCAAGTATTACTATAAAAAAGATAATAACAGGTGAGGTAAAGAGAAATCAAAAAAATTTTGAAAAATCACAAAATTCAAAAAGTGAAAAAGAATTGAATGTAAAAGAAAAAATAACAATTAATTGGCAGGTTCAGGATGATGATGAACAGTTGATATATAATCTTTATTATAAAAATCTAAATAATAATATGTGGATAAAAATAAATGAAAAAACACTTAAAGAGACGAATTATGTTTTGAATACAAGATTATTAAATGATGGATATTATATATTTAAAGTTGAAGCAAAAGATGAATTAGTAAATTCAATAGATGATGCATATATAACCACTAAATTATCAGAAATAATTTTGATTGATAATACCCCACCAGAATTTATATTAAATAAATTTGAGATAAACGATGATAAAGTTTTTCTTTCAGCAAATTTAAAAGATAATTTATCAATAATAAAAGAACAATTTTATCAAATTGATTTTAAAGATTGGAAATATATTGAAGTGAGTGATTTAATAAATGATTCAACAAATGAGAAAATAGAAATAATAATTGGAAATTTAGAAAAAGGACCTCATATATTAAATATTAAATTTACTGATATGTCAGAAAATGAAAGTACATTTACAAAAGAATTTGAAATTAAATAAAAATAAGGAGCAGCAAATATGAAAACAAAATATGGATTTGGTAAAATTGAAATAATAACAGGACCTATGTTTGCTGGTAAAAGCGAAGAATTAATAAGAAGAATAAAACGATTAATGATTGCTGGTTTGAAAGTTCAAGTATTTAAACCTGCAATTGATATTAGATATTCAATTGATTGTATTTCATCACATAATCAGATGATGATAAAAGCAATACCTGTTTCATCTACTCGTGAGATAATCGATAATTTACAAAAAGATACTGAAATAATAGGAATTGATGAAGTTCAGTTTCTTGATAGTTATATAGTTGAATTTTTAGAGAAATGGGCTTGTTCAGGTAAAGTAGCAATTGCAGCAGGTCTTGACCTTGATTTTAAAGGCGAACCTTTTTTCTTTTCAGATAAAAAAATGACAATTGCTGAACTGATTTGCAGGGCTGATAATGTTTTGAAATTATCTGCAATTTGTGTTTATAAAGAGAATGGAAAAATATGTGGTGCAGAAGCATCACGTTCTCAACGATTAATAAATGGTCAACCTGCTTCCTATCATAGTCCTCTTGTTATGGTTAGTGCATCAGAATTATATGAACCACGCTGTAGAAAACATCATATTGTGCCTGATAAACCAGAATCATTGCAGTTAAAATTTGATTTTTAATTTTTTAAGAAGGTGATATTAAATGGATTTAATACAATTAGCAAAAGAAGTAAGAAAGGATATATTGCGTTCAACTACATTAGCAGGTAGTGGTCATCCTGGTGGTTCATTATCAATTGTTGAAGTATTGCTTGTTCTTTATTTTAAGATAATGAATATAGTGCCTGATGACCCTCAGAAGAATGATAGAGATAGATTTGTTCTTTGTAAAGGACATAGCTCACCAGCATTATATTCAGTTCTCGCACATCGTGGTTTTTTTGATAGAAAAAAGTTAGATAGATTAAGACAACCAGGAAGTTTTTTACAGGGTCATCCTGATAGACGAACTACACCCGGTGTTGATATGTCAACTGGTTCATTGGGGCAAGGATTATCAATTGTTTGTGGTATGGCACTTGCCGCACGATTGGACAAATTAAATTTAAGGGTTTATGCTTTATTAGGCGATGGTGAATTACAGGAAGGACAATGCTGGGAAGCATTTATGGCAATTGGTCATTTTAAATTAGATAATGTCTGTGCTGTTATTGATTATAATAAATTACAAATTGATGGTAGAGTAAATGATTTGATGAGAGTAGAACCTTTGAAAGATAAATTAATTGCATTTAATTGGAATGTATTAGAAATAGATGGTCATAATTTTGATGAAATAGAAAAAGCATTTAATACAGCAAAGAGTTATAAAGAAAAACCAACAGTAATTATTTCACATACAATAAAAGGCAAAGGAATTTCATTTATGGAAAATAATCTACATTTTCACGGTAATGCACCAACAAAAGAAGAATATGAAAGAGCTATTAAAGAATTAGAATGAATGAAGGACGAGGTGAACTAAAAGTATGGTAAAAACCAGAGCATTAAGAGATGCTTATGCAGAAGAATTAATAGAATTAGGGAAAAAAGATGAACGAATAGTTGTACTGGATGCTGATTTAGCTGGTTCAACTCGCACAGCTAAATTTGGCAAAGTTTTTCCTGATAGATTTTTTAATATGGGCATAGCAGAAGCAAATATGATAAATACAGCGACTGGGCTTGCCTCTTTTGGAAAAATTGCTTTTGTTTCAACATTTGCTATGTTTGCTACTGGTAGAGTCTGGGAACAAATAAGAAATACTGCTGTTTATTCTGGCTATAATGTGAACATAGTAGCAACACACGCAGGCGTTACTGTTGGTGCAGATGGTGCTTCGCATCAAATTATAGAAGATATAAGTATAATACGTACCATACCAACAATGAAAGTATTTGCTCCAGCAGATTATTATGAAACAAAACAAATAATTCGAACTGTTGCTTATATTGATGGTGCTACTTATACAAGATTAACGAGACCTGATTTACCTGTTATTTATGAAGATTCTGATTATGAATTTAAGATTGGTAAATTTCATATTTTAAAATCTGGTAATGATGCAACTTTATTTGCGCATGGAGTTACTTTATATAATTGTTTAAAAGCAGCAGAGATTTTAGAAAAGAAAAATATTTTTGTTTCTGTTGTTAATTGTTCGAGTATTAAACCACCTGATATTGAAACAACAATTATGTTAGCACAAAAAACAAAATTATTATTTGCAGTTGAAGACCACTCTATTATTGGTGGGTTAGGTTCCACTATCTCTGAAATTTTAACTCAATATTATCCAGTAAAATTAATTAGATTAGGCATACCAGATGTATTTGGTTTTTCAGGTAAGCCAGATGAATTATTAGAGCATTTTGGTCTTTCAGCAGAAAAAATTGCTAATACTGTTGAGTATGAATTGGGAAAACTTTTTTAAATAACGAGGTCTTCAAAATGAAAAAACCTTGGTCAATTTCAACAACAGTAAGAAATCCAGAAAGATTACGGCATTTTCTAAGAGTATTAAAAAGATTAGAAGGCAAATCCTTAACACTAATAAATAATAAAACTGGTGGGTCATTTTATAAGATGAATGAAGAATGGGATACTTGGAAATATGAAGATTATCTTGTATTTACAGAAAATTGGATTAAAAAAGCATATAAAAGATTAAAATTTTCAGGCAGTTTATTCATATCTTGTACTTATCACAATATAGCAGAAATAGTATTTATCGCAAAAAAAATTGGATTTAAATTAAATAATATAATAACCTGGTATAAAACTAATGCCATGCCAAATATAACAAAACGAACTTTTACTCATTCTACCGAATTTGTTTGTTGGTTTGTAAATGGAAATAATTGGAAGTTTAATTATGAAAGAGTTAAAGAATTTAATCCTCATAAAACAAAAGATGGAAAGCCAAAACAGTTAAGAGTTTTTTTAGACTTTATTGAATTGCCTATTGTTCAAGGTAAAGAAAGGATAAAAGGACAAAATGGCAGAGCAATACACCCTACACAAAAACCTGAAAAATTGATAGAGTTGATTTTATTAGCCTCTTCAGACGAAGGCGATTTAATACTTGATCCATTTTTTGGAACAGGTACTACAGGAGTAGTTGCCTCTCGTTTAAAAAGGAAATGGATTGGAATTGAAATTAACAAAGAATATTTTAAAGTTGCTTATGAAAGAATTTTTGAAAAAAGAGGAATCAAAAATGCCTGAGATAAAATTATTTAAAGGTAATGCTTTAGAAATACTTAAACAATTCAAAACCAAAAGTATAAATTTAATTTTTGCAGATCCACCATATAATCTCTCAGGTGAAAATTATTTAACCTGTAAAAGTGGGAAGATAGCAAAATGTAATAAGGGCTCCTGGGATCAAATAGAAGATATCTACGAATTTAATAAAAGATGGATTGAAGAATGTGTAAGGATTTTAAAAGATGATGGAACTATTTGGATTTCAGGAACTTTACATAATCACCCATCAATTGGTGTAGTTTTAAAACAATTAAACCTTTGGATAATAAATGATATTATATGGTTTAAATCTAATGCACCACCATTGATTCAAAAAAACCGTTTTGTACCTTCTACAGAATTAATATGGGTTGCAAGTAAATCAAAACATTATTATTTCAATTATGAATTGGCTGTAAAATTAAATAAAGGGAAACAAATGCGGAATTTGTGGGAGATACCAGCTGAAAGGCATAAAACACAGCATCCCACTGAAAAACCTGAAAAAGTTTTAGAAAGAATAATTTTGATTGGCAGTAAGGAAGGAGATACAATTCTTGATCCATTTATGGGTTCTGGCACAACAGGAGTGGTAGCAAAACGGTTTAATAGAAATTTTATAGGAATTGAAATTGATGAAAATTATTTTGATTTATCTACAAAGAGAATTGAAAACACTCCAATTGAAAATAATTTATTTAAATTTATAGAAAATATAAATAACAAAAATTCATTACAATTAGATATATATTCAAATTTTGAATTTTGATTTTTTTATAAACTTAATTATTTTTCCAAAAAAAAGTATTTTTTTCTTGACTTAAAAAAATTTTATAATATAATATTTAAACTTATTTTTTATAATGCGGAGGTTTTATTAATGAATAGAACATATTGGGCAAATGAAAATGAATTAACAAAAAAATGGTATTTAGTTGATGCTAAAAATAAAATATTAGGTAGATTGGCTGTAAAAATTGCAGATATTTTAAATGGGAAAAATAAAACAATATATACACCAAATGTTGACTGTGGTGATTATGTAATTGTAATAAATGCAAAATATATTAAAGTCACTGGTAAAAAATTATTAGATAAAAAATATTACAGACATTCAACATATCCAGGTAATTTAAAAATCGAGACATTAAAAGAAAAATTAGCAAAAAAACCAGAAGAAGTAATTTATTTAGCAGTAAAAAATATGCTTGGTAAAGGTCCGCTTAGTTATAGAAAAATCAAAAAATTAAAAGTATATGCAGAAGCAGAGCATCCTCATCAAGCACAACAAGCAGAAAAAATTGAGTTATAAGTTTGGAGGTAAAATCAGATGTCAGAAATATTTCAAACAGTTGGTCGTAGAAAAGAAGCAGTTGCAAATGTAAGAATCAAAGTATCAAATGAACCAAAATTTATAATAAATAAAAAAAGTTATGAAAAATATTTTGATAGATTGGAACATATCAATTCTATATTAGAACCATTAAAATTAACTAATTTAGAAAATCATTTTGATATTAAAGTTCGGGTAAAAGGCGGTGGAAAGACAGGTCAAGCTGATGCTATTAAATTAGCCCTGTCAAGAGCAATTATTAAATATGATTCAACAAAACGCGATATATTAAAGAAGAATCGTTGTTTAACAAGTGATGCAAGAAAAGTTGAAAGAAAAAAATACGGTCAAGCAAAAGCAAGAAAAAGATTTCAATATTCAAAGCGTTAAAAAAAATATTCAAATTATATTTTTTCAAAAAAGTGTTTTTTCAAATTATCTTCATTTTTTCTATTATTGGTGAAATTTTTTTATCAATAATTTTAGAATTATTAAATTTAAATCATCTTAAAAAATCAACTCAAATTAGTGATAGAAAATTAGTTGATATTTTTTCTAATGAATATTTAACTCAAACTTATGATTATAATTTTTTAAATTTTATTTTAGATACAATTTCTGATCTCGTTAATTACTCATTTTTTTTATTTTTTATTTTTTCTGATTTTTTTATTAAATTAAATATTTTAATTTCTAATTATTTTTCATCGCCTATTTTAGCAAATATAATTTTTATGCTATTTTTTGGGTTTATTTTATATTTAATAAATTTGCCTTTTGAAATTTATAAAATTTTTTATATTGAAAAAATTTTTGGGTTCTCCACAATAAAGATAAAAACTTTTATTTTAGATAATATTAAAATGCTTTTATTGTCAGCATTTTTTGGCAGTTTGCTTTTATTTGTTGTTTTTAAATTTATTTTATTTTTTCAAAATTCGTGGTATATTTATGCTACTATTGTTATTATTATTTTTCAATTATTTATTATTAAAATTTTTCCAACTTTTATTGCGCCTTTATTTAATAAATTTACTCCTTTGTCTGATGAGAATTTAAAAGAACAAATTAAAAATATTGCAATTAAATCAGGTTATTCTATTACAAATATTTTTGTCTCTGATGCTTCTAAAAGAACAAAACATAGTAATGCTTATTTTACTGGTTTTGGTAAAAATAAACAGATTGTTTTATTTGATAATTTATTATCACAATTAAATAATGAAGAAATTTTAGCAGTTATTTCTCACGAAATAGGACATTATAAGAAAAAACATATATGGCTTTTATTTTTTATTAATGTTATTTTTCAATTCATTATGTTTTATTTAATCTTTGTATTATCTTATTATTCGCCATTTTTATCTGCCTTTAAAATTAATAATACAAATTATTTATTTAAATTTATTTTTACTATTATATGGCTCCAGGTTTTTTTCTGGTTCTTATCTTTTCCTATTACTTTTATTACAAGAAAAACTGAGTTTAGTGCTGATAAATTTTCATTTGATTTACTTAATTCTGCTAAACCTTTAATTTCTGCTTTAATAAAATTGACAAAAGATAATTTATCTAATCCTTATCCTTATCATTTATATAGTAAATTGTATTATTCACATCCACCTCTTATTGAAAGAATAGATTATTTACAAAAATTATAAAATTAAGTTTGTTTCTATTTTTTTTATTGACAAAATTTTTTTATTTAATAAGATAAAAAAAATTTTATTTATTTTTCAATACTATGAATTTATTATTTTTTTTTCTTATTTTTATTTTTGGCTTAATTATTGGTAGTTTCTTAAATGTGTTAATTTACAGAATACCAATAAATCAATCAATAATTTTACCACGCTCATATTGTCCACATTGCCATACACCTATAAAAGCAACAGATAATATTCCTATTTTGAGTTTTATTTTTTTAAAAGGTAAATGTAGATTTTGTAAAAAAAAGATTTCTTATCAATATCCATTAGTTGAATTATTAACTGCTATTTTATTTATTTTTCTTTTTAAAAGATTTTATTTTGTTAATGATTTTATTAGTTTAGGTATTTATATTGTTTATACTTCCATTCTTATTGTTATTTCTTTCATTGATATAAATCATTATATCATTCCAGATATATTGAATTTTTCCTTACTTTTCATTGGTTTTTTTTCATCCTTTTTTATTAGATTTCCTTATTATGGTCTTACTATTAAACAAAGATTCTTAACTTCATTTTTATCTTTATTTATTGCAGGGCTTATCTGGTTCTTGATTTCTTATGTAGGTAATAAAATCTATTTAAAAAAAATAAGAAAAGAAGCATTAGGTCTTGGTGATGTGAAATTATTTATTGCCATTGGTTCTTTTTTAAATTTAAAATTATTATTTATTACAATGTATCTTGCTGTTTTTATTGCTGGTTTTTCAAGTATTTTTATTATGATTATTTTTAAAAAAGGACTTCGTGACCATATACCATTAGGTCCTTTTATTTCTATTGCTGCTATTTTAATTATTCTTTTTAATAATGAGATAATCAATATCTGGAATTTTATTTTTCAATACTATTAATAAAAGGAGAAATTTATGCGGTTTTTAACTGCTGGTGAATCACACGGCAAGGAATTAGTTCTTATTATTGATGGTTTTCCTTCTAATGTAAAAATATCAGAAGAAAAAATAAATTATCATTTAGCAAGAAGGCAAATGGGTTATGGACGCGGTGAGCGAATGAATATTGAAACAGATAAAGCAGAAATAATTTCAGGTATTAGATTTGGCAAAACGACAGGCGCACCAATTACAATAAAAATAAAAAATAAAGATTATGAAAATTGGTTAGAACAAATGAGTGTATTTAAGGATAATTCAAATAAATTTAAAAAATTATTATTACCTCGTCCAGGACATAGTGATTTATGTGGTTTTATAAAATATCAACTTGATGATATTAGAAATGTTCTTGAACGCTCGTCAGCAAGAGAAACAGCAACTCGTGTTGCTGCTGGTGCGTTATGCCGTATTTTTCTTGATTATTTTAATATTGATATTGTCAGTCATACAATTTCAATTGGCGAAATAAAAATCAAAAATAGATATAATTATTTTGAAATAAAAAAAATACAGGATGATAATATATTAAGATGTATTGAAAAAGAAGTTGAAAAGAAAATGCTTGATTTAATAGCAAAGATAAGAAATAAAGGAGATACAATAGGTGGAGTATTTGAGGTAATAATACATAATATTTTTATTGGACTTGGTTCTTATGTTCATTTTGATGCTCGTCTTGATGCAAAACTTGCTGCTGCTATTATGAGTATACCTGGGATAAAAGGTGTTGAGATTGGTGCTGGTTTTGATGGCACGAAATTATCAGGTTCACAATTTCACGATGAATTTGATTTTTTAAAAGATAGAATTATTCGAAAAACAAATAATGCAGGTGGTATAGAAGGTGGAATTTCTAATGGCGAGGATATAATTATTCATGGCGCAATCAAGCCAATTCCAACTCTTATAAATTCATTGCAATCAGTAAATTTAAAAACATATAAAAAAGAAAAGGCAATTGTTGAGCGTTCTGATGTATGTGTTGTTCCTGCTGCTGGTGTTGTAGCCGAAGCAATGGCAGCAATTGTTATCAGTAATGAAATACTAAACTTTTTTGGAGAAGGAAGTATTGAACAAATTTTAAAAAGATATAAAGAATACAAAAAATATTTAAAAAAGAAGAAAGTTATTTAATAAAAAGAAAAAGAAAAGTTGCAATAAGAGATAATATAGTTAAAGGAAAATATATAGCGCCAGAATTAGCAGTAGAATAAGTAAAACCAGCAAGCATATTTCCAATAATCGCAGCAATACCATAATTAATAATATTTAAAAGAGATTGTGCAGAATATTTAATTTTTTCAGAAGCAATATAATTTATATAATAAATACCAGCAGCAGTAGAAAGCGCAAAAATAACAGAATGAAGTGGTTGAAAGAATAATAAAGTCCAATAAGAAGAAGCAGAATAAAAAATAAACCATCTAATAGAAGCAATAAAAGCAGAAAAGGCAAGAATAAAAATAGAATTTTTATAATTCAAAAATTTGTAAGAAATAAAAAATAATGGAATTTCAAAAATAGCACCAATAGTCCACGATAAGCCCATTAATGAATTATTTCCACCAAGATCAGACCAGAGTAATGAATATCTAACAAAATTAGCATTAATTGTTATAAAGAGAAAAAGATTACCAAGCCAGAATAAAATTAATTTTTTTGTAAATAATAATTCAGTTATTTGAGATAATAATGAAGATAAATTTATTGAATATTCCTCAAAATGAAAATCAATCGAAGTAATAATTTTTTTTATCTTTATTTTTAATGATAAAAAAGCAAGAATAAAAATAGCAAGAGAGTATTCATAAAAAATAACTGATAGATTAAACTTTTCAGATAAAATACCAGTAATATAAGTAGCAAAACAAAAACTTAAAGAACCCCATAGACGATATTTACCAAAAGAATGCGAATCAACTTCTAAAAAAGAAAGTGTAGCAGAATCAGTTAAAGGACCGATAGCAGAATTAAAAAAGAAAAAAATAATTGTAATAAAAAGAATTAAATTAAAATTAGTAGTTAAAAGATAAAATAAAGTAAATAGAGCAACAATAAAATTAAGTAAAAAAATAAGTAAATTTTTTTTGTTAATTTTATCAGCTATAAGCCCCCAAAAAAATTGACTGATAATAGCAATAAATGGAATAACACCAGCAATTAATCCAATCTGCTGTGAATTAAAACCAATATTTTTAAAATAGAGATAAATAAAGGCATTATAAGTTCCAATTGACCAATAATAAAAAAAATATAAAGCACAATATAAACTTTTTTCAAAATATGTATTTTTCGAGTTCATAAATATTATCTAATTCTAAATCAGGTGTAAAATTGTAATTATTTTTCCTGTGGCTGATTTTTATAGTAAATATTTTTGCAGCTTTTGAATATTGTAGATACTCTGGTGCATCATCAATAAATATTGTTTCTTCTGGTTTAGAATTGATTTTACTTAAAATATTGTAAAAACATTGAGCAGAACTTTTACTTAAAAAATTCATTTCAATAACATCAAACACAAAACTAAAATACTCTAAAATACCTAATTGTTCGAGAACTTTTATAGCATAATTTTTATAACTATTAGTAACAATAAATTTTTGCGGTTTAATTTTACTCAATAATTCATTCAATCTTTTATCAGGTTTTAAATAATTTGTTATATTAACATTATGTGAATATTCTAAAAAATCAATTATTTGCGAGAGAGAAAAATTACATTCTTCTTTTAAACCATTTACTGTTGAACCATATCTATAATGAAAATATAATCTTTTATCATTTGCTTCTTTTGGTGAAAAACCTAATTTTTTAATGAAATAATCATTCATTCGTTCCTCAACTTCATTTATCGGTCCTTTACCATCAGCATATAAAGTATTATCAAGGTCAAATAAAATTGATTTATATGAGTTAATGTTTAGCATAATAATTATTTTTTTGGCGAAGATTGATTTAAAGCTAAATTAATTACTTTATGTAAATCTTCAAAATTGAATGGTTTTATTAAATAATAGTCAAAGCCTTCTGCCCGTAAAAATTCAATATTATCTTTAAGGCTAATAGAAGACATAGCAATAATTTTCACATCAATATATTTTAGATTATCTTTTATAATTTTTATTGCTTCAAAACCATTCATATTGATTAAATTTAAGTCTAAAAAAATCAAATCAAATTTTATATCAGTTTTAATTATTTTTAATACTTTTTTTAAAGAAGTAGCAGAATATATTTCATACATATTTTTACTGAGTAAAATTTGAAATAATTCAATAATAGAAATTTCATCATCTATAATTAAAATTTTTCTTAATTGTTTATCGCGTGATTGTTGTTCTTCAAGAAGTTTATTTAATTCATTTTCCTGTCTGATAGGCAAAATTATAGTAAATTTTGCACCTTTAAGTGTTCCTTTACTTTCTGCAATTAATTTGCCTTGATGCAAATCAACATATTTTTTGGCTATTGAAAGACCAATTCCTAAACCACCATATCTTCTTGTTAAACTACTATCAGCTTGATAAAATCTATAAAATATTTTATCTATTATTTCTTTTTGAATTCCAATGCCTTCATCAATCACTTCTATAAAAATATTATTATTTTCTTTAAAACTATTTATATAAATATTGCCTTTTTCATTTGAAAATTTTATTGCATTCGATAATAAATTCCATAATACCTGTTCAATTAATCTTGGGTCTGCAATTGTGAATAATTCTTCATTACTTAATTTTGTATTTATTGAAATCATTTTAGTTTGTGCTGCATTTTTTACTGTTTCTATACTTGATAATATTATCTTATTTATATCAATATATTTTAGATTTAATTCAATTTTACCTAATTCTATTTTTGATAAATCGACAAGGTCATTAATAATAGAAATAAGTTTTTGTGTATTTGCTTTTATCTTATTATAAATTTTATTTCTAAATTCATCATCTAATTCTTTTTTGGACAATAATAATTCAAGATAACCTAAAACAGGTGTTAAGGGGGTGCGCAATTCGTGACTTATATTTTGCAAAAATTCATCTTTTGCTTTATTTGCTTCAACTAATTCTTTATTTACTAATATAATTGAATGAGTACGCTCCTGTATTATATTCTCTAATTTAATTGTATAATCAATTAATTTTTTCTCTAATCTTTTTGCAACTGAAATGTTTTGACAAATAAATAAAATTTTTTCTAACTGTCCATAACGATTTTCAATTCTAAATACACACCAATTCAAATATATTTCTTTATTATCTTTTGTATTTATTGGTAATTCAAATTCTGGACAATAATTATTATTTTTAATTTCTAAAAAATAATCATCAAAAAATCTTTTTACTTCTTTATTTTTGAATAATTTGTTATCTATTTTTTTATTTAACAATTCTTTTAATTTATAGCCAGTGAGTATTAAAAATTTATTATTTATGTTTATTATTTTTTTATTTATATCTATTTCTATAAGCATTACATTTGATTTATTTATAATCAAATCATAATAAAATTCGTTATTATTTGTTTGAAAATATGAACACTTGTTTATTTGTTCATTTAAAAATATTATATATTCATTCTTATCGTTTTTATATGATTTTAAAGAATATAAATTATTTCCCTTATGATTAAGCGAAAAAGTTATATTTTTTATCTTCTTCTTTTTAAATAAATTATTTTTTATTAATTGTACTTCTTCTTTTATCGGGATAAAATCAAGAAATGATTTATTAATTAAATGCTCTTCTTTTTTATATTCAAAAACTTTTAAAAATGTTTGATTAGCAGATTTTATTTTAAATTTATTATCAACAATAACAATTGGTTCATCACATTGATTTAATAAATTTCTCATTTTATAAATTCCCTCATAATATCAATATAAATAACGAAAATAGCAAGAAAAATAATTAAAGCCCAGCCAATTTGCTGCCCTTTTTCAACAATCTTTTCTGATAATTTTCTTTTAAAAATAAGTTCATATAAAAAGAAAAGAATAATACCTCCATCTAATACTGGCACAGGAAATAAATTTATTACAGCGAGATTTACACTGATAATTGCAATTAATAATAAAAATTTAGTAAAACCAGATTGTGCAGCTAAACCGCTAAATTTGAATAATGAAATAGGTCCACCCATTGCATTCATTGGTGAAATTTGTTTTGTTATTAATCGATATAAAACATCATAAGTTTGTTTTACATATTTAATAGAATTATAAATAGCAACATTAAAAGATTGAATAATACCATATTTCTCAATATATACTTTTGGATTAAATTCTAATGTTCCTAATTTTAACTCCATTTCCTCTATTAAAACTTCTTTTGTTATTATTTCATTATTTCTTAATATTTGTAATTTAACTGATTTATTTGCTTTATCAATTAAATATGTGATAATATCAATAAAATTTTGTGGAGTAAAATTCTCATCAATTTTAATAATTTTATCATTTTTTAAAAGACCAATTCTTTCAGCAATAGAATTTTCTTTTATTTCTTCAATTATTGTTGAATAATAAATTTTTTTGTAATCATTAATAATAATTTTTGGTTTTATTTCCAATACGCCACTTTTAATTGTTTTAAAGGGGACAATATAATTTATAGTCTGAATTTTACCATCTATTGATTGATATTTGATTTTTACTTCTTTTTCTGGATTCATTAAAAAATATTCTTCAATATCATACCATTGAGTAATTGGAAAATTATCAATTTCTAATATTTTATCACCTTTCTTTAAACCAGATTTATAAGCAGATGATTTTGAATCAATATCACCAATTTCAGGTGTAATAAATTGTGTAATTCCCATTATTCTTCTATCATTTATTTTTTTTGGTGTAATATATTTTTGAAAAATTTGATTATCACGTTTTATTGTTAACAAGTATTTATCACTTTTATCAGGTAAAAATGATAATTCAAATAATTCATTCCAGGATTTTATTTTTTTCCCATTAACCTCTAAAATTTCATCACCTTCACGAAGTCCGATTTCTTCTGCAGCTGAATTTATTGCTATTCTGCCAATTTTGCCTGGTGTTGCTGGATTATATAAAATTTCCGTTCCAATTAAATTAACGATAAAAAATAAAATTATAGCAAGAATAAAATTCATTAAAGGTCCAGCGAAAACCACACTAATTTTAATTAATGGATGTTTTGAATGAAATTCATAATCAGCAGATGGATTAACCCAATTTTCTTCACCTGCTAATTTAACATAGCCACCGAGTGGTAATAAAGAAACAATATATTCAGTTTCGCCTATTTTTTTACTAAATAATTTTGGTGGGAAGCCAAGAGAAAATTTTTCAACTTTAATACCAGATAATTTAGCAACAATAAAATGACCAAATTCGTGAATTAAAATTAATAAGCCTAATAAAATTATAAAAGGAAAAATATTAAAGATGATATATGATAAAATATATTGAAATAATGTTGGTTCCATATATTTAACCTATATATTTTGTTAATAAATAATTTACATAATTTTTTGACCAATCCATAGCAGCATATACATCATTGAGATTATATTTTTCTTTATTGTTTTTAAAATTTTTAACTGCATTTAATAATAAATAATATATATCAGTAAATTTAATTTTTCCTTCTAAAAATGCAGAAACTGCAAGTTCATCAGCCATACATAAAATTGCTGGAAATAAACCATTTTTTAATGCACAATTTATTGCTAATTTTAAACAAGGAAATTTTTTATAATTAGGTTTTTGAAATGTCAATGTTTTTATTTTATTAAAATTTAATCTTGAAAAATTATTCTTATTTCTTATTGTTTCAAATAAAGCATATTGAATTGGAAATAACATATCTGTAGGTGCTAATTGTGCTATAACTATTCCATCATTAAATTCGACCATTGAATGAATAATAGATTGTGGATGAATAAGAATTTCAATTTTTTCTGGTGGAATATTAAATAGGTTCATTGCTTCAATAAGTTCAAAACCTTTATTCATTAAAGTAGCTGAATCAATAGTAATTTTAGAACCCATTTTCCAGCGAGGATGTTTTAGTGCTTGTTTTATTGTGATTTTACTGAAATCATCGTTATAATTTAAAAATGCTCCACCTGAACCTGTTAAAATTATTTTTGAAACATCAGAATTTGAATAACCAACCAAACATTGATAAATTGCACTATGTTCACTATCAATTGGTAAAACATTCACATTATTTTTTTTTGCTAATTCCATTATTATTTTTCCAGCACTTACCAATACTTCTTTATTTGCTAATGCTATTTTCTTTTTCTGTTTTATACATTCTATTGTTGGTTCAAGCCCAATTATTCCACTTAATGCTTGTATAATTAAATCAACTTTTTTATTTTGACATAATTTAATTAAACCATTTTTGCCAGTATAAATTTTTATGTTAGGATATTCTTTAGATAATAAATTTGCTTCTGTTTCATTACTTACATATACTTCTTCTGGTTCAAATATGTTTATTTGTTCTCTTAATAGTTTTACATTTTGATTGGTTGATAAACCAATTATTTTAAATTTATCTCGATTAGCTTTTATTATTTTTAATGTTGTTGTTCCTATTGAACCAGTTGAACCTAAAATAGTGATTCTTTTCATTTTAAAATTTTATGGCATTAAATTTTTATTCATCATTTGCCAATACTAAATTTACTGGTTTTGCTATTCTGCCTGATTTAATGCAGGTTGTGCATACTTTTCTTTTTCTTACAGTTCCATTTTCAACAATTTTTATATTCTGTAAATTTGGTTCAAATACTTTTTTACTTCTTTTATTTGAATGACTGATAGAATTTCCAACCATTCTTCTTTTACCGCAAATATAGCATACTCTTGACATTTTTTGCCTCCTGAAGATTATAATTAAGTTTAAAATTTTTATTTTACTACAAAATTTTTTTTTGTCAATATAAATTTTATTTTTTAATATTTTTTTAATAATTTATTAAATAAATCATATAAATAAGAAACTTACTTTCTGTTTAGTAATAAATCATAAATAACAAATTTTATTAGTTATTTGATTTTTTATAAGATTTTTAAATATGCCATTTAAAAGAATGATAAACAATTGTATTGACAATTTTAGAAAAAAAAAATAAAATAAAAATATATGAAAAAAGAATATGGTTTTACTCTTATTGAATTATTAATTGTAATAGCAATTATTGGTATACTTGCTTCACTTGGTATTCCAAAATTAATGGAAGCAATAGATAAAACAAAAGAGAATAAATGTAGGTCAATAATAAATTCATTAAATAGTGCAATAGCACTTTATTATATGAATAGTGGAAATGAAAATTATCCAACACATTTATCAGCATTAGTAACAGAAGGTTATATGAACGGAGTCCCAGTTGGACCGTATGGACCACTTTCTTTTGAAAGCAATGGTAGAAATTATACTATTCATTGTCAATTTAATGGCAAGCAAATTCAGTATGATATAATCTATTCACCTTCATTAGGATATATCTCACCAAGAAAATAAAAAAATTTCGGGAAGTTTACAGACATGGTATACCCTTTTCTTAAGAATATATTATTAAAAATAAAATCTAAGTCAAGAGGAAAAAAACAAAAGAAAGAAAGGTAATCAAAATCAGGAAGCCATT
>Ga0116165_1000522_pt1 | contig 32077 bp, 19 predicted proteins | sample AD_JPNMR1_MetaG_FD_89885 | JGI IMG/M metagenome (GOLD analysis project Ga0116165, IMG submission 89885) | Active sludge microbial communities of municipal wastewater-treating anaerobic digesters from Japan - AD_JPNMR1_MetaG | ecosystem: Engineered > Bioreactor > Anaerobic > Digestate | place...
ATTAAATTTTTCCAGTTTTTACTTTTTTGATAGTAACTCCAGCAGTTTCCAGGTATATCTTCCACGACATTCGCTTTGGAGAAAACCTCAAGTTCATGGGCGATAACATTATCATGAAAGGTTTGAACTGCGCAGAAATTCATACAACCACTGTTGACGAGGATACTTAATTTTTTCCCGTTTCTGTCGCACCAGTTTTTCAATGTTTGTATTTTTTCAAGATTTCTATTGAACTCCTTTTGCATCACGAAACTATCAAATATGTCTGACAATTGTTTCATCGCGGAGATACTGCTGATTTTCATGTTCACTGAGGCGCGTATTTCTATTTCAGGAAAATTTTTCTTGATTGTATATGCTACCAGCGGCGAAAATGCAGTAATTGAGTCAATACCAATTTCTCCAGATAAATATTCAACGATTGAAAGCACCATATTTGAAAGATTTGTTGAAAGTGAAAACCCGCCCCAGCATGATGCATTGAGAAGTAAATTTAATTTGATTCCCAGTTTTTTAATTTGTTTTATTTCATACTCAATTTGTTTCTGGGCTTCCCAGTTTACGTATCCTGTTTTTTCCGCAATGGGACCTCGCCCACTTGGAAGGTTTAGCCATGGGAAATAAACCTCGTCAATTTTACGTTTATACTTTCTGACAATGTCAAGAAAAAGTCTGTCCTGCTCAAGTAACTGATATCCAGCAGAAAATTTTATTTCATTTTCCATACCTGTCTTCTTCTAAATGGTTGATGGAACGTATTTTTTGTTTTTCCTTCTTTTTCGAGATGAATCATACAGGCGCGAATACATCCCCTTGCTCCTTCAATTGCTCTTGAATACAATATCACAGGTGAAACTTCTCCAGTGAATGGATTGTACTGGTCAAATGGTTTCATTCCCTGAAATCCCTTTGTGCACGCCTCGATGTCTAATTTTCCCCACTCAAGTTGTTTTCCTGCGACTGTTAGTTTCACTATTTCGGTTGTGCTTATGGCATTTGCTGAGCATTCTTTTGCGCAGAGCATGCATCGATCGCAGATTTTCTGGCCATCGTAGATAGGGTCAGGTTCAAGTGGTGCATCAGTCAAAATACATGCAAAACGTTGTCTTGGACCAAATTCAGGGGTAAGCAAAAGTTTGCTATAGCCGATTTCGCCAAGTCCTGCACAGAACGCAGCGATTCTAAAATGAATAAAAACATCAGGGGCTGGTTTGTCCGGTGAAACAGGCCTTGACCAATTTTTTTTTATTTTGCCATTATGATATTCAATCGCAGGCCAGTTGTAATAATCATTTGGAATTGGTGTTGCCTCGTATCCATTGTCTTCTATAAATCTTGTAAGATGGTATAGAATGAATGGATTGTAAATCATATTGATACTTCCATACGCTTGTGAGGAGTACGATAGAAAATATGTCCCTTCTTCAATCCCTCTTAATGCGCCCCTTGGTATCCTTAAGCCAATCACAATCAATGCTTTTGCGTCAGGATTGATATATCGTGGGTCCATCTGTTCTGGCGCTCCTTCAAATCTATCCATAGATGCAATTCCAACAAGGTCTGCTCCTAATTTTTTTGCCACTTCCTTTACCTTTTTTGCGTTTAACATTTGCTTCTCCTTTTTCCTTTTAATGGACACACTCTGATACACTCCTCACATATGTTCAGATGCCTTTTCTGTACACCCCATGTTGTTTCCGTCAGTGTTTTGCACAATTTTTCAATTCTTTTTTTCTCTGGTACCTGATAGGTGTGATCCACGCCCATATATTTCGGTCCTTCTTCTCCCATCAGTGCGTATCTTTTTGCCCAATCGCAGGCAAAATAATCGATATCAGGTATTGTAAAAGTTGTACCCTCAATTTCAATTTGCCTGAATTTTTTGGGAATTGCTTTAGCGGGACAGTGTTCTATACATGCATTGCACTGACCACAAAAATCTCCTTTTTTATAAATCGGGTCATTTTTGAACGGAAAATCTGTTATTATGCTGATAAATCTCTGTCTCTGTCCAAATTCTCTTGAAATTGCAACGCCATTCTTGCCGATGGTTGCAAGTCCTGCAAGTAATCCTGCAAAAGCATTTGCTCTTGCGTCCGGGAGAAGTCCCCTTGAACTGATAACGTAGGAAGCAAGTCCTGTCAGGTCATAGGAACAATTCGCCCTGTAACCACAATCATTCAGTTTCTTCATCACTGTATAAGCAATGTCGAAAAGAAGATTTAATGTTTCAAACTGAGCAAACGCATAAGGCCCGACTGATTCAGCAGGTGGCATCTTGGCTCTATCAAGACATGCGTCTGGATAGTGAAGCCCAATAACGATGACTGACTTTGCGTTATCAAGATGGGTTTCAGGACCTTTCAAAGAAAAATGTTCTTCTTTTATTATCGGACTGAATTTTCCATAGGGACCCGAAATATCATAAACAGTTTCTTTACATTGAGGCATTTTAAAATTTTCAAGAAAAATTTGTTTGAATTTTTCAAACCTTGTACAATCAAAAAATCCTACAAGGTCTGCGCCCTGTCGCAAACAAAAATTTCTAAACTGTTCTTCTTCTATTTTTTCTTTCTGAGTTTTTCTGACAAATGTAAATCTGGGAAGTTTTGCGCTGGTTAAGACAGTTTGATAGGAAACGTTTTTTTCCCATGCTCCAAGTTTGTGTGCAACAAGGTTACTATCAATGCCTGTCTGAGTAATTGAAGAGTAACCCTTAAGGTCAAAGTAATGGGCAATTTCAAACGATGCGTATTCAATTATCCTCCATTTCATCAAATCATCGAATTCTCTGGATACGGTTTCAATTTTCTTCACACCAAATAGAATAATTGATTGAGCATCAGGTAGATAATATTCAGGATGTATCAGGGCATCCTTTGTAAAGTTATTTCGGTTTTCTACAATAAGATAATCAATACCATATCTTTTTAAAATTTCATTCAAATCCCTGATGTTAATGCGACTTGTTCTTTTTTTTCTTCCTGGTGCATGGGTGTGAATTTTATCATAATAACGTTTCTGCGGGATCATACAAAATCTGAGGCAACTTCCAAATTCGCCTGCAAATAAACCGTATTTTTCAAGATACTGCATAATCACCTGTTCATTGACTTTTTCAGGAATTTTCAGGGCAAGATTTAAACCGAAGTTTTCAGCCCAGCCGCAACGCCACTTATTGATATCAGGAAATCTGTAAATTCTGCCACCAATTTCAATTTCATTGATTTTTTTCACTTCTTTTCTAAATGCGTCAACAGGACAATTTTTTACACATTGCATACATTTGTCGCACAATTTTTCACCTGTGTACATCGGGGCAGGAACAAGATTTGCCTCAGTAATTATTGAAACAAGCCGTACCCTTGGCCCAAATTCAGGATGAAGGAATAAGCCATTCCATCCTATTTCACCAAGTCCTGCTGCTACTGCCGCATATCTATGAGCAATGTCTGGTGCAAAGTGTACTTTTAAATCCTTATACCCTGTGTATCTCCATATATTACTTGAAACAATCGGGACTGTTCTGTATCCCTTATTTTCAAGAAATCTTGCAAGCAAGAATGAAATATCATCAAGTTTGGGATTCATATAACTGCTCTGAATGCTATACGCTCCTGTTTGATGTGGGGTTGGTTCTCCTGACAGTTCAACTGCTGCATCCAGATGATGAATACCGCAAACTATTATTGATTTAGCATCTGGCAGAATTCCCTGCGGACTCATTCTTAAAGGAGCATTTTTGAATCTTTCTATCGGCGCAATACCCACAAAGTCAGCGCCTGCTTTTTTTGCAAGGTTTTTAATTTTTTCAGTCAATTTTTTCATATATTTCTCCGGCAAGTTTACTTGAAATTTTTTCGCTCGCGACCTTAATCTCGCTTAAAATCTGTGATTTTTTATCATTTCCAAATCTTATTTCAGGTAGATAAATACCAATGGCGGCCCACACGGTATTATCACGTCCAGTAACAGGAGCAGCAATTGCAACAAGTCCATTACCTTTTTTCATTGCGAGTCTTTTTTCTCTTATTTTTTTTGTCACTTTTGTCAGTTGTTTGAATGAGCGGATGTTATCCCATTTTTCTAATGGATATCCATGTTTTTCCACATATTTGCGAAGTTCTACCTGTGGCAAATACGAAAGAAGTACTCTGCCAGTTGCAGTTTCATAACAGGTGGATTTTTCAAAAAGGTCAAGATTTACATTCAAAATATGATTTTTGTACTCCGTTGTGGCAACCACGTATCTTTCTCCATTATGAAAAACCGCAAGAACTATGGACTCCTGGACTTTTTCAGCAAGTTCCAGGATGAATGGTTCTGATATTTTTGTTATGATTTTTCGTTTTGAGATGGGACCAAAAAGTTCAAGAATTTTTCTGCCAGTTCTGTATTTTTTTGAATTTGCGTCTTTTTCAAGATATCTAAGATGTACAAGATTTTGAATGAGATTATACACGGTTGATGGCTGAAGTGATGTACTTTTTACGACCTGATTCATTGTGCAACCATCTGGTTCTGCAGCAATTGTTTCCAGAATTTTTGTAATTTTTTCCAGAACAATGATTTTTTTCATTTTTCCACATTGTTAAATAGATTCTACAATGTAAAAAAATATTGTCAAGAATGTTATTGGTTTGCAATTCAGTAATTTGACACCTGGCAGGATACAGAATAAAGTATCACACGATCAAAAGGAGGATTTATGAAGAAAATTCTGACAGTTCTTGCAGTTGCAGGGTTTGCAACAGGGATGATTTTTGCGCAGGTAGAAAGCCCGAAGGATGTGTTAATCAAGAGAATAACCGAGAAGTATAAAGACATCAAGGAGATGAGTGCAACCATGGAAATTAATATGTCCATGATGGGTACGACGATGAAAATGCCAATGAAAGTCTGGACCAAAAACGGGCTTACACGCGTTGATGCGTCTATGGTAATTCCTGGCACCGAACAGAAAATGGAGTCAACAACCATTAACGACGGAAAAATTGTTACCACATACAATAATTTAAACAATACAATCATGACAATCGACCTTGATAAACTTCCTGAAGAATTGAAAAATAAAGTGAAGCAGAGCACAGGCTCAACTGCTGGATTTGACGCAGAACTGTTTAATAAAATTAAAGATCAGATTGTCGTTGAAGAAGCAAACAAAAATGGGAAAAAGGTTTATTTAATCACTGTGAAAAACATAGAAGCGATTAAAAATTCCCTCAACATGCCAGCAGGGAATGTGACAATTCCATTTAAGAAAATTCTTTACTGGTTTGATTATGAATCCCTCAACCCATTGAAAATGGAGTTTTTTACAGAAAGTGATACACCCGGTATGTGGATTGATGTTTTGGAAATCAAAACATTTGTGCCTGACGGTATCTTCAAGGTTTCATTTCCGCCTGATGCCAAAAAAATTGATATGACTGACTCTGTGAAAGGGGTACTGCAAAATAAATAATCTTACTTTTGTGAGAAAGTCGGCTTGCGTTTTTTACAACACTTAGCTAATTCCTGTTTCCTTCTTTTTTGGTTTTTGCTTTTTTGAAAAAGAGAAATTGAAGAAAAGAAATTAGAATGCGAGGAGGGGGAGTTGGCGCCCTTCGCTCCCAATACGCTCAGGGTCGGCCAGCCGCATAGGTCTTCGCTTGCTCAGACCTATACATCTTCGCTCCATTCAACTCCCTTTCAGAGAAGAGTGCAATGCGAGGAGGGGGAGTTGAACCCCCATGCCTTGCGGCACTGGATCCTAAGTCCAGCGCGTCTGCCATTTCCGCCATCCTCGCTTTTCTATGATAAAATTTTACTATGTTTTGAACTATCAGACAATTTTTGAACGGCATTTTAAAGGACTTATGAATATGAAAATAGAAACAGATTGGCACATCCACTCCCATAATTCTTTTGATGAAGCGTCAATGACCATTAAGGACATTATTACATCTGTCAAGAAAAACGGGATTAAAAAATTTGGAATATCAGACCATCTGAATACCCGGCTAAACCTTCAAGATATTGAAGCATCAAGGAAAGAATATCTTGAAAATCAAACCGAAGGGTTTCATTTTGGGATTGAGGTAAGTTGCGTATCCTTATGGGAAATTGAACTGATCAAAAAAGGCGGTTATGAAAATGCAGTATGTGGAATTCGTGAGGGTGGTCCTGCCTGGGCTAAACCCGCGATTGATATCAGCCAGCAGGATATCAAAGAGCTTGGAATAGAATATGTGATAGGTGGAACTCACTGGCCTCTTTATGTTCCATGGGAACGCGATTGTTTGATAAGAGATTATCATCGTCAGAATATGTTTCTTGCAACACATCCCCTTGTGACAATTGTGGCCCATCCATGGTGGTTTCATTCAGGTTACTGGAAAAAATATGTAGCACAATTTGAACCATGGTTTAGTGATTTTAATGTGATACCAAAGAGTATGCACGAAGAATTTGCTGATGCTGTGGTCGAAAACAAAAAAATTGTTGAGATAAATCTGCATGCAATAATTTTGCATCCTTCGTATCCAGAAAATTTCAAGATGCAGTATCTTGAATATCTTTCATTTTTGAAATCCAGGGGAGTGAAATTTTCTATTGGTACTGACTGCCATCAATCGTATAATTTTGATTTTGAAAAGGCTGCTTCAATGATTGAAAAAGCTGGGATAACAGAACATGATATCTGGACGATTTGAAAAGATAACAGCACTATCTGATTTACTGTATCACGATAATCTTTTTGTTTTTCTTTAAATAATTCAAAATTTCAGGGATGTCAGTGATTTTTAATATGCCTCTGGGAAAGTTGGCAGAGGGAAGTGGTGTTGACACAGTTTTGCATAAGTTGAAAAAGGATTCTGGAAGATTTTTAAGATAAATAGTTTTTACAACATCAGAAAGAAAAGCAACAAAAAGTCCGAGTAATGCGCCCTGGTGATTTCCATAAAGGTTGATTGTTTTGCAGTTTTTGTTTTTCAACAGTTCAATTGTTGAAAGCACATCAAAAATTCTTTTACCAATGTAGGATTCTCCAAACATTGTGTAGCACATATCCATCATGAAATCATAGCCATAGGGTCTGAAGAAATTTTTCTTTTCTTCAGGCATTGATTCACCAAGACCCCTTACTTCAACAAAGTATTCAGTCACATCTGGCAAAAAATTCTTTTTTTCAAAGATTTCATTTTCTGTAGATAAGTCAGGTATACATAGGTTTATTTCGTCTTCTAATTGAAGATTGTAAATGAAGTCAGGGTTCTCTATTTTCCTTTTAAGGATCACCCATATATCTTGCTCTGTTTCCACTGCATACCTTGCAATTATGGATTTTTTTATCATACAAGGCCGGAGAACCCTGTAATGGGGAACTGTTATTATGCCCGGAATTTTCAAAAGTTTCCTTATCCTACTTTTTAACTCTCCCTCTGTTAACTTTTGCCTCGCTTTTTCAATTTCTTCTGCCTTTTCTTTTATTATCAAGTACATCGGTTTTGAACCTGCAGAAATCACATTACCACTTTTTGTAGCAAATAGTGTCTCAGGTTTTTCAATGTTTATTTCTGGGTCTGGGGCAACAACTTTTTTCCCGGCGATTTTACAGAAAAATGACACCATGGCTTTCTGTGCATCTGAATAATAACCATGAGGATTATTACCGATAAAAAATGAAAAATTGTTCTCAGCATCAAAAATTTTATAAAATTTTTTTACTTCCTTGCATATTTCGTGAAATCCTCTAATGTCAAAGTAGTCGTACTTCTGACCAAGCAGTATTAGAGGTTCGGGTGCGCGTGATATAAAAAAGTCAGCAATTTCAACATCGCTACCAAGTACTCCTGGTGGACATTGTTCAATATCCTGCGGCATTTCATTTTCAATGTTGTATCTGAAAGGAGTGATAAAACAACTTGGCGCGGCAGCAGTAAATCTTTGTTCATTACCCCATAACCATGTTGTCATTGTTCCACCGCCTGAATTGCCGGTAACTCCTATGAAATTTTTATCTATATCCTGCCTTGTTAAAATATAGTCAAGTGCCCTTATTCCATCCCATAGCCGCCATGCTCCAAAAAACTCACCAATTAACTGTAGTTGTTTTCCCATCATATTATGCGCTGCACAGCAACTGCGCCTTAAAGAGGAATTTTTTGGCAGTTTTGTATACTGGTCTCTTTCACCCTGGTTGAATGGATCATAGATAAGTACGAGAAAGCCGTTGTGCACAAGACGTTGACAGAATTCCTGATATCTTGGTTCTGCTTTGCCTGCCGCTGAATGACCGCAGGTTCCAATCACTACTGGAAATGGAGCACTGAAATTTTCGGGAATATAAAGGTTTGCTGTGACAAGACATTCTGGTCTGCTTTCAAAAATGATTTTTTCAATGCGATAGTTTTTTCTTTTTACAATCCCAGTGATTCTGGGATTAAGGGGTGTCTTTTCCGGTAGAGGAGAAAATGCTTTTTGTATGACATTTCTTACCTGTTTTTGATATAGCTGCGCGTCTTTGACTGTTTTTATCTGTTTTAACAATGCTTTTCTTTCGATTTCAAGTTTCCTCATTCTTCTAATAAAGTGGTCAAGCAGCATATGCGAATAATCATTCTTCATATATTTCCTTTCGTCCGTTCAATGATAATACCTTTCGTTTTTGCAAAGTCAATATAATCTGAAAGCATTTCATTCAGTAATTCTGGTACATTAAGTCCATATGGACATCGACACTTACATACTTCGCAATTTTTACAGTGTTCTATTTTCAGCATGTTCTTCTGCCACTGAACTGTTAAAAATTTTCTGTATGGTGCCCTCCTTAATAGATACTTCATTCTTGCTGCCATTGGAATAGGAATATCAGCAGGGCAGGGTAGACAATATCCACAGCCCCTGCAAAAGGATGAGCCAAGTAATTTTCTTTCTTCTGATATTTTTTTTCTTAATTCTGCGTCTAATGGGGGCGGGCTTTTTGAAAGATTGATAATCTGATTCAATTCTTTCATTCTCTGAATACCCCATACTGGAACAAGGTTTTCAAATTGCCAGAGGAAAGCAAATGAAGTTTCAATATCAGCCAGTAATCCACCACAGAGAGGTTTCATTGCAATAAGACCAACATGGTGTTTTTTTGCTAATTCTATCAACTCAATTTCTTTTTTTGAAGAAAGCATCGAAAATGGATATTGCAGGGTATCATAAAACCCTGATTCTATGGTCGCTATTGCATTTGTTAGCTTGTGGGCAGTAATTCCAATAAACCTTGCCATACCTTTCTTTTGGGCTTCTATCAATCCTGTGTACTGAGAGTCCTTATCATCAGGGTCTGGCAATTGCTGTGGATTGTGTAATTGTAGGATATCTACATAGTCGGTCTGAAGTTGTTTCAAGCTTTCCTCGAGAAGCGATAGAATGTCTTTTTTATTCTTTCCATAAAGTTTTGTTGCCAGAATGATTTTATTTCTTTTGCCTTTGAATGCAATCCCAATCTTCTTCTCGCTATCAGTGTAAGACCTTGCTGTATCAAAAAAGTTGATACCATGATCAAATGCTACGTGCAGTATCCTGACAGCTCTTTTCAGTTCTGTTCTTTGAATGGGTAATGCACCAAAACCAATCCGACTTACTCTTAATCCTGTTTTGCCAAGTTCAGTATATTCCATTATTTTGGTGACCAGACAAATCCTCTACGGTAAAGACCACCAATTTCCTGAGTATTCCATACCCTGATTGTGATAAGATTTTTGGTACCAAACCTGACAAATTTTGTGATGTCAAGATCAAAATCATGGCCACCCATCCACCAGAGGGCATGTGGCTTATGTCCCACATATTCTCCATTTACCCAGACCCACCCTTCATTGATGACGCCACCACAGTAAAAGTGGATTGGTTTTCCTTTCCAGTTTGAAGGGATATTAACCCAGAATCTATACCATCCATAACCGTCATAGTCATGTCCGGCAGCATCGAGGGGTTCATCCTGCTGGTCCCATAGATAATATGTATTTTTCATTTCCCAGTTTTTGTCATTAAATTCTGGCAGATACCATTGCGCGATAACACCTTCATTGAATGGGTCTTTTGAGAATCTTGCTTCAAGAGGTACAGGTGCGATCATAATGCCTGATTCACCATTTGTCATTTGATAAAGTTTACCCAATCGTATTTCTCTCCCTTTTGTGTAACATTCCCATTTATTGGTCAGCGCGCCTTTTCCGACAAGAAATTCTGAAATTTCATGAAGTTTTCTTTGGGCATCAAGCATTCTACTTGCTGATTCCTTTGCTGTTTTGTAATCGAGGTTTTTTTCAGCTTCATGCATCTGCGTCCATGCCTCGAAATTTTCAACAATGAGCTCAAAGATTCTGAAGTGGTTCTTTTGTTCATCTGTCATATGACATTTTTTTGCTTGCTGGTAGAACTTATGGATTGAATTTGCAAATTCTTTGGTGTAAAGATTATTCACGAGCCAGTCCTCGTGAACATGTTGTTTTCCTTTTAATAGTTGCGCTTCACACGCATCCCACCATGCTTGAATATACGGTGCTGCTTCTCTTCCAAAAAAGTTTTCATAGAAATCTTTTTTAATTGCTTCAATATCTGCATTGACATCCCACATTAGTTTTGCTGAAGTATAGTAACTGATCCAGGTTGCCATCATGGTGTTGCTTCCCTGTCTTCCGAAGCCCTTGAGTCCTATTTGTTTGTAGATGGCCGCGTTAATTGCAAAGTTTGCGACATCCCTTTCGGGAATAAAACCACTTACGAGAAAGCCAGGCGTATAATCGTAAAGCCACACATGCGGAGTAAGTTTTATCCATTGTTTCAGAATTTTTACCATTTCAATTCTACGCCAGCAATCAGTGGCATTATTGGGATGAAGAACGCAGCAACTGATTGGAGCATACATTACCACCATATTGGGTCGCAGTTCTACTGCCTGGGGTGGCATTTCTCTTAAGGCATATGCAGCAACAGCAACCCATTTATCAGGGAATGCATCTGCGAGTTTTACAGCAAAACTGAATACTTCCTCACTTTGCATTCTCTCGTGAATGTAGTTTGGATAATTAAAATTCTGACTTTGCGCAAGGCAGGTCTCACAATAACAATAAGGAACTCCGTCAGGTGGAGAGATACCAATACCAAGTTCACTTACATTGGGAAACTGTCTTTTTCCTTCAAATGCTTCTTTGACATTTTTTAAGTATTCTTCCTGCATTTGTTTATTTGATAGACACAGCATTGTAAAAGATGGATGACTTTTGGAAGTCACATTTCTTTTACCTGTTTTGTCCATCGCATAGAATTCAGGATGACTTTCAGCATACTCCTTGGGCGGAAGAGGCCAGGCAAGATAACCGTCTCCAGGAATGGGATAAAGCTTTTGACCCCCCGTATAATCAGAACTGAATCCAACTTTTTTCGCCCATTGGGCGTAAATTTTCCTGTTTTCTGAAGAAAGTCCCCATCTTCCGTCAATCCAGATGCCACGCATTGCAAAATCAGGTTTTGCCTCAATATTAATTGCAGGCGCAATAATCGTTTTTGTTTGTGGTACTATTTCTCCCCAGGCACCCGGGAAATACCAGCGGCAGCCAAGTTTTTCAAGGAATGCATAAGCAGCATAAACTGTTCCCTGATAAGGCCCATCTTCGTTTCCGGCGATAAAAATATCGTTTCCAACTGTTGTGATGATATATCCTTCTTCTTGGTAAACATCAGGTCTGATTGCTGGATTGAAACCAGAAGGAATATTGATTTTTTTCTTTTTTGCTGCTTCTGTATGGCCGACGTATAGGACTGTTGAAATGTCCTCGGGAATTTTTTCTGTTTCAGCAATTATCTTCAGTTCTGCGCCAGACATTTTTTTAATATAATTTTGTATTTCCTTTGCCGCTTCAGTGGCTTTGGGCGTTATGGATTGCTGCTTTGGAACAACAATTACTGCAGTTGGTACGCCATCTTTTACTATTAAAATGTTTCCAGGTCTTGTTCTGTCTTTAATTCCTGCCTGGACGAAAATTGAAAAAACCAGTGCTGTTAAAAAACAAACAAAAAACCTTTTCATTTTCCCTCCATTGTTTTGATTGTTGCAAGATAAATTCCAGATGCGTTTTTTCCCACCAAACTTTCTTTCCTGTCAAGTTCGTGTTGTGAATAATAGCTGATATAAAGTTTGCCGTTGTCTATAATTGAACCACAATAGGAAGTGTCTCCACCACTTGGAAGAATGAGAACTGGTCGCAAAATCATATCTTTTGTATCAAGCTCAAGTATGGCTGTTTTTGGCTCGTATACAGTTTCATTCTTAATGTATGAATAAATTTTGCCATCAGGTCTTAAAAAAACTCTTCCTGCACAATATATTTTTCCATCATACTTGAAAATATGGGGACCTCTGACAACAAGATTTGTAGTATATCGTTCCCATTTTTTGTATGGGTATTCAGATACTGCCATGACAGGGGTTTTACAATCCTCCCTCCTGACAAATGCAAAGCATCTATCGTTTTCAAACAAAAGGTCAGCTTCATTGGCATGGTCATCTTTCACAATAGTGGAAACAAACTCAAATTTTATACCATCTTCAGAGGCGAAAAGAAAACTACCTTTTTCTTCAGGCATTGACCTGCAGGCAGTTGCATAGGCAATATTATGATAGATCCTTATTCTCCAGAACCTGAGGTTATAGTTTTCAATCCTTATTGGTTCAGAAAAACTTTGTCCATCATCAGAATACGCGACGTAAGAATGAACCCAATGTCCGGTCATTTCTGGGTCATCAGAAATAGAAAAAAATACAACTCCAAGTTTATTTTTGAAAACAAAAAGTTTCGGGTCTCTGCTGTCTGGAAGTGCGGGAAATTTACATAAGAGTCGCCAGTTTTCGCCATCATCTGATTTTACTACATAGATTTCACCTCTGCCTGCAGGAGCATGTTGAGTAGCATGTCTGAACGTGATAAAAAAGTTACCCATAAATTTCGCAATATCTGTAAAGGCATTATGATAACCATCCCACCATACGCACCTGATGTTCATACAAGCTCCTTTTTTAATGTTTTTCAATATACCAGAACTTTTATTGAAAAGCAAATGATGTATTTTGAATGATGATATTCTTGAGACCTATGCCTCTTGCAAATTCTATTGCCTCTTGATATTCCTTCTGAGTAATGGGTCTATTTATTTGTTCTGGTATTTTTCCGTATGGCCGATATTGAGCCATTATATTGACAAAAACCCTGTCTGAAAGCTCATTTTTTATAAAAAGAAAAATGTCTTCACTGCCTGCTACATGGTCTGGAAGTACAAGATGCCTGATTAACAATCCTCTTTTCGCAATACCATTTTCAATCTGCATTTCTCCTACCTGTTTGTACATTTCTTTTACTGCCATTTTGCATTTTTCAAAATAATCTGGTGCATTTGACAGAAGTTTCGCTGTTTGTGATTTTGAATACTTTATATCAGGCATGTAGATATCAACGATTCCTTCAAGTAGTTTAATAATTTCTAAATTTTCATATCCGCCGCAGTTCCAGACAATTGGCAGGTTAAGTCCTTTATTAGAAGCAATTTTTATTGCTTTTATAAGTTGTGGTGTGTAATGAGTTGGAGTTACAAGGTTGATATTGTGGCAATTTCTTTTTTGAAGATAAAGCATAATTTCAGCGCATGTTTCAATTGAAGTGTGTTGTCCGGCTCCCTCGATAGAAATATCATAATTCTGGCAGAATAAACATCTGAGATTGCACCAGGTGAGAAAAATGGTTCCTGAACCGTGTCTACCAACAAGTATGCTTTCTTCCCCAAAGTGTGCGCCATAACTTGATACGTAGAGATTTGCATCCGCTCTGCAATAACCTGTTTCACCCTTTATTCTGTTGACACCACATTTTCTTGGGCAGAGCTCACACTTTAAAAGAATTTTTTCAAACTGCTCAATTCGCTCGCGAAACTCTTTTTCAGATAAATTTTTATAAGCAGGAATAAATGCCATTTTTTAAAATTCAATCATCACGATATCATTAATATCAAGCGGCATGGAAAAGTCAACTTTATATCCTTTACCAGATGGTTTTGCATTGAATTTTAATATGCCGGATTCACAGGAGATCACTTTTGACGGCTTTTTTGTCACTTCAATTACAGCATTCAGCTTTTCTATTGGCTGGTAAGTGAAATTTGCCAGTACAAGGCAGGTTCCGTTTTGAGAATCATAAACACCTGCCTCAACAACAGGATGAGAAATGTCCACAAGTTTTTTCCCATTTTTAATGATTTCGCCAAGCACCCATTTCCTTATATTATCCTGCCACTTTTCTTTCAGGGCATTTGCGATAAACTTTGCTTCTTTTCCATAGGCAATGGCTGGACAACTTCCAATATATTCAGCAATTCCTTTACCATACTGGTTCCTGACACCTGCCGGGCTTCCATCATCAAAGGTTGCGATGACTTTGCCAGTTGAAACCCTGAAATTGATTTTTGCTCCTATCGCACCGATTTTGCACTCGTACGAGGTATTCGAACCTGGAGTAATGGTATCGAGGTAGTTTATTTCGTTCAATGCACCACGGATATGCCATCGACCCTGTTGAACAAGGACATCCGGATGTGGTCTTATTCCAAAAACTTCAGCGAGCCCCGGAATTTTTTCATTGAATTGATTCCTCGTTCCTGCACCGCAACTACCGCGTATGTAACCACCGTTTTTTACCCATCTTTTTATTTCTTCAATCGCTTGCTGGTGAATGCAAGGATCTGTCACATAAAGAACTGAGTAATTTTTCAGTTTTCCAGCAATGATATCTTGTTCTGTTAGCATATCCACAAGATATTGCTGATGGGTGAGTGCAAGGTATGTCAGGCGTCTTTCAAGCATATGAACATACCCGTATGGTTGCCAGAGGTCAGAAGAAATACTATACAGAAGAGCAACATTTGTTGGTCTTGTTCTGCCATCAGCAAGGATATGTTCTGCCCGGGCTAATTGTTTTGTGATTTTTGCAATTCCATCATATTCGCCGCGCAGGTCAGACCAGTAATTTTCTGTGCTTGTTGCGGTTGGCCCGTATGTCCAGTAAAAGAAATGTTTTGCTCCCTGACATAGTGCTGAGGCAGTTTTCAATCTGAGGTTGATTTCATCACTTGGGGTAATCCATGCCATAATTGGCATTGTTGAATTACTGCCACTTCTAAAGATTGATGCTTGAAATCCCATCAGTTGAAATCCCTCCCATGTCCAGTTAGGACCATACATGTATTGAAGTCCCATCCAGTCCTCAATGCCTGCCATATCTACTGCTTTCCGCCTTGCCATGTCAAACCAGTCACAGGCAAGTGGAGTAGAACCCCAGGCAGGATTGGGTCCCATTCCCATACCCAGACCTGTTCCTGCAAAATAGGGATGGTCTGCGACAAGAGTTGAGGTATAAACATCGTTTGAAATATATTTGTGGACTGCTTCAGTAAGCCATCTAAACCTTTCATTTGTTGAAATCTGTCTGAATCTTGATGTATAGTAGAATAACCTGTTGGCAGCCGATGAATTTTTCTTTTGTTGTTCTTTCAGTGCATCTGGCGTTTCGATCGGGACTGCTTCTTCAATTTTTTTTACTCCGATGTCCTCTGGTCTTACTTTTTGCTGTTTTAAATATGCGTGGAAGTTTTCAATCGCCACTGGATTATTTTTGATTTGTGGGCATGTGACTTCGTCTGAAAAATTGAAAGGTGAGCCTGGTTCTATTACGATATTCTGCTTCCTGTACTGCTCTGCAATTTTTTTCACCTGTGTTTCTGTATCATCTTTTGATACTTCTGGTCCGAAATTTGCCCACATGTGTCCTGGTGACCTAAATTTATAATTTTCTTTTACTTCTTTTGTTTGATTACCTACAGTGTTAAAGCCGAGTAACCAGAGAACTTTTGCTTCTTTCAGGTTCAATTCTTCGCGCTGGGGTGCCCAAAATGATGTTTGAATTATGAGCGTTTGAGGGGAATATCTTTTGCCGCCTGTTGCCTGATTTGCCCATGTGAGATGTCTTTCTGTCATCTGACTTGCTGTTTCAAGAGATTCAGCATCTTTCTTAATATCGTTTGAGACAAGAAAACTTGTTAAACTTCCTTTGTAGGATTCTTCAAATTTTTTTACTACCTTTGTTTCGTCAGGCAAAGTGGCAAGTTCAATAATGACCTTTCTTTCGGGATATGGCTTATCAGTAATAAAGTCAGCTGTGATGTTTGGAAATTCAGCAATCCCGCCAGAGCGGTTAAGTCGGCCATGCAGAGATTTTCCTGCGTGTCTTTTTAAGTCAAACCATGGTGTAAAGGTTCCTGCTTTCACCCAAAATTGAGAGTTTTGATGAGCATTTCCTGGTACATAAGCAGAAGGAATATACCAGTTTGGAATGTGAATATAACCGCCAATTTTCACATAATAATTTGCATCTTTTGGTTCTATCATTTTAAATCTGACATATATTGATTCTTCATCTTGAGCAAGGATAAGTGATGTGAAAGAGGCAATCATGAGAGCAAAAGTACTTAAAATTTTCATGTTCCTCCTTATTGAGAAGTATAAAAATTTATTATGGATTGACTGTGTCTAATCATGTAATCAACATTGACAAAGTCTTCAAGAAACAAACGATTGTCTTCAAAAAATGCAATGATCTTTTTTTCTGTTTCAATCATACTGCTGATGTTTTGTTGTTTCAATTCTTTCCAGGAATTTTTGCCAAGTAAAACATATTCAAGCCACAACTGGTATTTTTGTTTTAATGGTTCTTCCAGTGAATTAAAAATCCCTTTTGCAAGATTCACAATATCTAATGGGATTTCATTGTTTTGGTCGCTAATAGCATTTGATATGGTTCTTAAAATATTTTTCAGCACTTCTGCTCTTTCTCCTGCAATTGCTCTGTAATATTCCATCACAAGTTTGTCAGTGCTTTGAGAATTTTCCCACAGTTGTTGCGGAAGATAGGAGTAAAATCTTCCATCAGGCCAGAAGCCAGGGTAGGGTGGAGAGCAGTCGTAAAATACCTTCATTCCAGATTTTACAAACCAGTTAATTTCATCTTCAACAACAGCAGGTTCAGGTTGATAAAGATACCGTGACCTATCAGACTTTTCTGTTTGGTCGTGAAATACAAGCTGGTAGTAAGAAAACACTCCGAAAGATGAACCAGTTTTTTCCAGGTAAGGAAGCCATTTTGATAGCAAAATTCCGTATTCTCTGTCATCAACAGGATTTATTGGTTCTTCATCGGGATATTTTGTGCCCAGAGTTAATTGTGATTGAGAAAATCCCGGATCGAAAACCCTGTATTGATAATGTCTGAGATAAGGGCAAAAAATTGTATAAGTGTTTGAAGAAACAGGAAGGTTCTTACCAGGAAGATGAAGCATGTTTGAGTAGCAAAGAAGTTCAATAGGAATAAATCTACCAAGTTTTTCCGAAACTTCAAGGGCAATCCGATACATCATTTCATACGGTGATTGTTCTCGGCAATTCTGGCACTGGCACCAGTTGTTAATGCCATCGTGTGGCCAGAGAGAAAAAATATAGGTTTCAGGATGGTTATTAATGAATTCAACGACTGCCTTAACATAAAGTTCTCGCATCTTCGAATTTGTATAACATGGCTGTATTTTTGACCGCCATCTTTTTTTAATATCAGGAGAACTTACTACGGATGTGATACAGCGATTTCCATTCCTCATGCCGAATATGTCTGGCATCACGTGATAAATGGATTCAGGAATGAAAAAATCAATTGCATGACAGCCAATAGCGAGCCTTATTCCAAATCTATCGCACCATCTTATAAACTCCTGTTTTCTCGTATAATTTTCCCAGCGGGAAGCATTGATATCAAGCAGGTTCCATCCATTTCTGACCATCCATTTTAAGAATTTCTCTGAAAATTGATAGTTTTCATTTTTTGGCGAAAATTCAAAACCTCTGAACGGGACTCTGGGTCTGTATGTTTTTTCAATTTCTAATACTGGTTTTGCAAATGCTATGTCACGTTCACTGGTCCCATACCACCTGATACCAGTGATGTTTTTAATAGTCTGGTAAAAACCATAGATTGCTCCTTCTGCGCCGCCACCGACCACCCAGATGCTGTTGGCATCTTTGATTACCTGGCTTGTTTGAATGTCATTTTCATAATCACACATCTGGCTGAAACTAGTGAGATGTTTGTTTTTTGAAGGTACCTTGATGGAAATTTTGTTTTGTACATGCTGCGGTATCTGATACGACTCCAATAAAGAGATAACATTGATATTCAACTCAGGTACAGGGATTTTTTTTCTTCTGCAGAGATATAAAATATCTGCAAGTTCCCTGTTAAGAAAGATTTTCTTACCATCATCAAGATTTGAGTATTCTATTATTATCATTTCAGGTCCTTTTTTATATCATACCAGAGTTATAATACTGTTTCAATAATAAACAATTTACCTTGTTGGCCGTCAAATTTTCAGAAGTATTCTATCTGTCAAACCTGAGATATGTTAATATAAATACATCAAGGAGAATAAAATGAAGATAAATGTGAATCCTAAAAAAAGAATTTTTCTTAATACAGACGGCCTTACTCAATGGGACCTGAATATTTATCAGAGATTTCCAGAACCTGAAAAGGTGAAAATAAGCGGTCTCGAACCAGGTAGTTGTGGGTCCTGGGATAGTGGGCTTACCACTATCTGGGGCACTGTTTTGAAAGAAAAGAATCTTTTCAGAATGTGGTACTGGGGACAGCCAGAAACTCCTTCCTATGATGTCAGTCCTGATTTGCCTTTTGTTTGTTATGCAGAAAGTGAAGATGGTATCGACTGGAATAAGCCAGACCTTGGCATTACCGGGAAAAATAAGTACCCGGGAAATAATCTGTTAACCTTACCTGGTTGCTGTATGGGGGTTGTTCATGCTCTTCCAAAAACAGATGCAAAATATCTGATGGCACTTATTCGCTATAATGTTCCTCTGGTCCCTGATGTTACTGACATTCCTGAAAATAAACTGGATTGTCCAGGAGGTACCTATATATACGCATCAGATGATGGGTTGCACTGGAGATTACTGACAAAGGTGTTTATGCACGGTGACTGGGCTTGCCTTTATGCGGATAAAGAAACAAACAGATACCTTCTTTACAATAAAGTTGGGGCAATGCATGGGCTTACCTCGCGCAGGTCAGCCATTGTGGTACAGAGTGAAGATGGTATACACTGGGAGGGCTATGACGGAGTAGGTGCCTGGCATGAATGCTTTGTTCCTGATGATTATGATGACGTAATCGCGAAACAGTATGGTGGAATACTTGCTGAATATTATGGGGTTGGTATATATAGATGCGGGGATATTCTTGTTTCAGTGGAAGACATTTTCATTGTATGGCCTCCATTACGACAATGTTTTGCTCAGAATCCAAACGGTCTATGCCACTTTAGATTAGGTTTTTCTCATGACGGTTTAATATGGAGGCATCCACCAGGTAGACCAGTATGGCTATCTTTAGGATGTCCGGGAGAATTTGATGCCGGATTTATGGTTCCATCAAGCTCATTTGTTGAACATAATGACGAATTATTCTTTTATTATGGTGGTTCAAGATACGATCATGGCTGGTGCATCAATTCTGATTTTAGCTTGAACAGAAACATTCCTCTGTCTGACCATAAAAACACTGCAAAAATTATGATGGCAAAAATAAAGAAAGATAGATTTGCAAGTCTTTCATCTACCTATTCAGGCCGTTTTGATGTTGATGCAGAACATAGGTATGGAGATTTTCTTTATATTAACTGTCGCTGTAACAGTCCTGATAGTTATATCAGAGTAGCCATTGCTGAAAAGCAGGGTCCATATCACGGTGCATTAAGAAAATCCGAGAATTTGCCTGGTTTTGGTTTTGATGACTGCATTCCTGTAACAGGCGACCATATTCGTGGTTGTGTAAAATTCAAAAACAACCACCTCACCAGTATTTCAACTGATATGCCGATAACATTGCGGTTTGAATTGAATAAAGCCGAGATTTTTGGCTATGAATGGGATGATGAGTAAAAAAATCTTGATGTTTATCGTGATCTTGTTTTCTGCAATAGTGTTCAGCCAGGAAAAGAAGGTTGAATTAAGGGATATCATTCAGGCATTTCAGAAAAACGAATTTGATTTGACAATTGAACTTGCAAGTAGAGCAATCAAGGAAGGTTTAGACCAACCTGATTTGTATTTTTATCTTGGTATGGCGTATGCAAAAATTGGAAAAAACCAGGAAGCAATTCAAGCATTCAGAACATTTCTCAATAATACCGATTATTCAAAAAACCAATGGAACATAAGACAGGCATTTCAGAATCTTGTTAATATTTACAGGGACGCTAAAAAGTTTGAGTCCACTGTTGAAGATGGCGTCATTTTCCTTGAAAAAATGAAGGTCGCTAACAACACAGAACAACTCCAGTTATTCTGCAAAAACATTATTGCAGAGGCGCTGAAGGAAATAGGAAATCAAAGAAGTACCAGTAATGATTTTGTCGGAGCAATAGAGGCATACAAGAGAGCTCTTGAATATAAACCGGATGACCCTTCATCCTATGTGAGAATCGCGATATATTATAAGAATCTGGGGGAAAATGAACTTGCAGCCAAATATTTTTTGAAATCCGCAACCCTCTGGAGTGCCTGGTCCGGCAAGATCTCACCATTGTTTTCTGCTACTGAACTCATATGGGAATCAGGAAAATTTGAGGAGTTTGCAGGAATAGTAGAAAATGACCCGTTTTCATACAATTTTCTTCTCGCGATGGCAGAAATGAAAAAACACAAATTTCAGGATGCGTTTTTGAGGATAAAAAAAATAGAAGAAAGCGCTGGCTCTAATGGAAATGTATCAGAAAGAATTTTGAAAAACTGGTATAAATGGTTTGGAGAGGATGCAAACTTTTTTTATTGCTTTGTCGTTGCTTTCCCCGAACATCAGACGGCATCGTGGGCTATTGATATGATGACAAATGTCGCGACAAGAGATTCTGACACAGCAAAAGTAATAAGAGAAAAAATTGTGCCATCGTTGGCTGAATTTTTTGAAAAAAACAAACAATCTCCAGGCGTGAAAAAACTTTTCCCAAAATTGGTTGACTTAAAATTCGCAGGGATTCCTGAGACCGCGGAAACAGCCAGAGAAAAAATCAAAATGTATGAAGAATTGAAAGAAAAAGTTTCTGATGAAGATGTGATTCAGGATATTATTCGAAGGGAAGCATCGCTTTATGCTGATATCCTTTCTGATTATGCGAAAGGGAAGGAACTTTATGAATTACTTGTTAACAGGTACAAACAGAAAAGTGCGATTCAACCATTTGCGAAATGCTTGATAAATCTTGAACAATTTGACCAGGCATATCAAATTCTTACACAGTATCTTTCTGATAAAAGTGTTGGTGAATACGGCAGATTTCAGGCAGCACAGCTTTTAATTCAGGCGAATTTTTTTGATGAAGGAATAAAAATTCTTAATGAAATTGCTTCAGCTACGAAAAACAGGTCAATGATACAACAGGTGAAGGATATATTGAAAAATTTTAAACTGTATTTGAAAGACGATACGATGATTGAAAGTGCCACAAAATTTGTTGTTCTCAATCTAAATAAGAAAAAATACTATTTCACCAATTTTACTTCCCTTACAGAGGATTGCGCACTCCTTTTTCAGGAAACTGAAATGCTTGAAATTATTCCTTTTGCCACTGAAAGGAAGTATGTTGATTGCGATATCGAATGTATTTCTGACGATGAAATTTCTTTAACAGAGCCGTACACGATGATATTTCAGAAGGATAACAAATATTTTGTTAAATTAAAAAGAAGAATTTCATTTAGCCCTGATAGATGGAGGAAATCAGAAGGTATTTCACTGATTTTTCCATGGCACGACATTACCACAAACCAGATAAAGGTCGTGCGCAACTATTCAACAGAAGGGGAATTTGGAATATCTTCGATATCTTTTGAAAAATTGAAGCCGGGGATGAGAATTGAGGTGTATTTTTCAACAAGAGCTGGAAGATTTGAATCTGTTCTGCCTGAATCATCTGAACCAGGTCCTGGTGGCGCAATGATTTTTCAACCATCAGATGAGAAATTCGAAGTAAAAATCAAATTCAAGCCAAATGCTGATTTACTTGCATATTATCCAAGAGTGAGAGTTATCATGGAAGACAAAACAGAACCAAAAAAAGATGAGAGTAGTTTCCCACTGTCTTTGAGAACAGATAAGACAGAATTTCGGATTACATTTGGTACAGATTTAAGAGTGCATTCCATTTTACGGACAGATGAGATTGTTTATGAAATTGATGAGAAAATTGACATTTAACATCATCATAGCATTTTTTGCCTGTTTTGTCTGGCATGCGACAGCAGAAGTCCTTTTTGATTTTGAAAATGGCACGCAGAACTGGACATCTGTTTATGAGCAGCAAACATTAAAAGTTTCAAAGAATTTTGTTTCAAGTGGAGCAAATTCGCTGGCTATCGATGTGCCGGGTATGAAAGAGTCCTGGATAAAGGTTGATACTGATTTTGACCTGACTCATTCTGACGCGTTATCACTGGATATTTACATACCATCAAAAACCAAAAACTATGTTTCTTTTATCTGCTATATCAAGGATAAAAACTGGACATGGTTTCAGACGGGTCTTTATCAAATTAACCTGAATGAAAAGAAAAGATTTACAATTGACATCTCTGATACAAGTTCTCAATGGCAGCCTGCCGCAGGACTGGCTTGCTGGGACGGATACACAAAGAGAAATATTCGGGAATTTGGAATAAAATTTTTCTTCTATTTTCCTTTTTCCGGTACCGTTTATATTGACAATATTCAAGCAATTCCAGGACAGAACGAGCAACAGATTTTTCTTTTTAATTTTGAAACAAATGCTGAGACAATCCCACAATACGACAAATTCGAGGTATCATTTGAAATTCCTCTTGTTTTTGACAATCCATTTGACCCGGATGAGATTGATATTTCCGGGATTTTTTATTCTCCATCAGGTAAGAAAATCTCAGTTCCTGCGTTTTTTTACAGGGACTTCATTAGATGTCTCGAGGAAAATGGTGAGAAATTGTATCCATATGGGAAACATCGCTGGTGCATAAGATTTGCGCCTGAGGAAATCGGTGATTACAGATACGAAATTGTTTTAAGTTTTGCTGGAAAGACGAAAAAATTTGACTGCGGTTGGTTTAAGTGTGTGGCTGGCACAAATCCAGGATTTATTAGATGGGATAATCAAGATCCACAGTGCCTTTCTTTTTCAAACGGTGACTTTTTTTATCCGATCGGACATGTACTTCGTTCTCCTGATGACGTACGACAGCCATATAAATATGAATTTACTCCTGACAAGGGGAAAGGGACATTTGCCTATGACGATTATTTCAAAAAAATGAAGGATAATTTTGAAAATTACATTAGAATGTGGATGGGTGCATGGTGGGTGGGTATTGAATGGACACCTGCTTATGCGCAGCACTACGAAGGTATTGGTCGATATAGTCTGGAAAATTCCTGGAAACTTGATTATGTACTGGATATAGCAAGACAGAATGGTATATACATTGTTCTAACTCTGATTAACCATGGACAGTTTAGTATCAGACCTGACGCAGAATGGTGGGATAACCCATATAATGTTATCAATGGTGGTTTTTTGAGTTCTCCAGATGAATTTTTTTATAGCAGTGAAGCGGAAAAATGGTTTTTAAAACGGCTCAGATATATTGTGGCACGCTGGGGATATTCAACTCAGATCGCCTTCTGGGAAATGTGGAATGAAGTGGACCTTACTGGATATTATGATTCAAAAAATATCAGGCAATGGCATGAGCGACTGATTCCTCTTTTGAAAAAAATGGACCCGTACAAACATCCTGTTACCAGTCACATTTGCAGGCCAAATGCTGACCCGATGGTCTGGATAGTAAAAGACATTGAAACACTTGTCAGCAATGCATACAGTCAAACCGTGGTTGATACCATGCGAGAGTATTATTTTAAGAGAAAACCTTTTGAAAAACCAATGCAGATCCATGAATTTGGCGTGGGAAGAAACAGCAGGGAACTTGAAAATAATCTTCACGCAGGATTATGGACATCATCCTTATCACCAATGCTTGGAACAGCGTTGTTCTGGTGGTGGCCATTTATTGATAAAAAGGACTTATACTTTCATTACAAAGCACTTGCCCTGTTTCTTAAAGGAGTGGATAGAAGAGGCAAGAATTTCCAAATTTCCACAGCAAAACTTATGTCAACGACAGGCAGCGTGACTTCAAAAGCTGGTGTTACTGGCATGCAAAATATGAGTTCAGCGTATCTATGGATTTATGATAACTCAATTTTCAACTCAAGAGTGCCATCAGAAAAGGAACAGTTGATAGATGACGTAAAACTTGTTGTTGAGGTTTTTGAACCCGGAATTTATAAAGTAGAATTCTGGGATACTTACAATGGCAGGAAATTTTCAGAATTTGAAAAAAAATTGGATAAGGGTGAATGCGAAATTTTACTTCCTGCTTTTACAAAAGACATTGCAATCAAAATAGAGAAAAAATTATGAAAAAGTTTATTATACCGATTATCGTTATTGCCTGTTTTGTTAACTGCGGTTCTGGCTACACATTACGAGCCAGAGTAAAGATTCAGCAACCGCAACTTAAACAGTTTCAGCAGATAGCAAAAGTTAATTTGCCTTTACCTGAAAAAGGTTATGTGTATGTGGCAGATACCACTGGTTTGAAGGTACCATGTATCAGGGTTAAATCCAGTCAACAACAGAGAGATTCTATATATTTCAAGACAAACGAAAATGATATTTATTATGTTTACTGGCTTTCAGAGGAAAAGAAACAGGAGACCGGAATTTTTGAGATTCCAGATGGTAGAGTGATACTTGATGATTTTGTTAATCCTTCTGCAAGAACCTCTGGATTCTGGTACTGGAGTTCTCATCCCTGTTTAAGTGGAAGGTTTTCTCACTCTGGCAGAAGTTCACAGAAGATTAATTCCCATTATACAGCGATTACACCAGGAGAAAAACTGAAACCTTTGGATATTTTCTATCAATATGTTTTCATTGATAAAAACCAGCCAGCATCTGAAATTATGCTTGAAATACAAACACAGAAAAGGAAATCTATCTATTTTTCATGGGGTTCTGACATTATTAAGTGGAAAAATCTTAACAAGATTCATATGGGTGAGCTTCCTGAGGCAGGTAAATGGATACAGCTGTTAATTCCTGTTGATAAAATTGATAAAGGTGTTGAGATTACTGGTATTGGTTTTTACCATGCTGATGGTAGGGTACTGTGGGATTATACAACAATTGGTAATCCTCCTCTTGAGGCAAATATTCTTCAATGGAATCAGGGAAATAAGAAAATAAATGCTTTTTTCGATAGTGAAATTTTTGGGCCATTTGCGTTTTCAGAAAAAGTGTTCAATCTCGTTTTATTAAATGCTTCAGCATCGTCTGGCGCTGACACTTTTGAATGGTTTATTGAGGGGCAAAAGTACTCGGGTGATAGGATATTAAAAAAATTCGACAGCAAGGATAAGACACATGTCATGCTGACTTCTAAAAGTATGGCTTTGAAACAATCAGATACATTTTCTGAAACAATCGTTTTTCAAAAAAAATCTCCTGAACAATTAAATCTTTTTCTTGAAATCCTTCCTCACAAAAATCTTATTAATCAAGGAGAAAGATTTTTCGTGCCAGTTCGGGTAGGGTCTTTAATCTCAGGGATTGTTCCTGTTGAGCTTTCCATAGATGGACACAACCATTTACTAAAACTCTTCCCAGGACAGGAAAATTCAGAAATTACCAATGTGTTTTATTCTCCAGAAACAACAGAAATTCATGATATAGAAATTAAACTTGATGACCTTGTTGTCGCTAAGAAAAATTTACGCTTTGTTCCTGTTGACCATCTTGATATGAAACATCTTGATGGTCCTTATCTCAGAGACGAAAACAATAACAATCTGGTGGCGTTTATTCCTGATTATAAATATTCTGATATTTCCACTGAAACGCAAATTAAACAGTTGACAGTTATTGGAGACATACCTGAAAACTTTCTTAAAAAATTGAAGGAGAAATTGTCGAAAAATATAGAAATTAAATGGCTAAAATATCCTGAAACCCAGGCATACCACGCAATTTCAAATGTATTGTGGCTGAAACAAGAAATTGAAAACCGTAATATGGAAACAGTAATTTTATTTCCTTCTATTGAAAGTTTATTGAGGAGAACACCGATTGACCAGTATATCGTTTGTCTTGATGCAGAAATATGGTTTTTGAGTAAAAAAGCAAGAAAAATTATATGTGTTGGTCCTTTTCCCTCTGCTCCAATTCCAGAGATGTTTAAGATTTATGCTGATGCCACAGTTGACCTTTGTAAAAAAAGGAATGTGACCTGTCTTAATCTTTATGACCTTTACACCAGTTTGCCAGACTGGACAGAGCTATTCAGTCCATCCCGTGGTATTTACAAAATCTTTCCATCAGAAAAAGGGTTAGGAATTCTTATTGATGAGATAATAAAAATTGTGGGTGCCAGCAGGCAAACTTAGCGTTCCTCACTTTTTGAGAGGCAAGAAAGAAGGAGAGGAAAAATAGGAATAACTCTGGTTGTCCCTGGAAATAGCCACCTGTAGAAAAGCAAGAAAAGAAAGGAACGATAATTTGTTCAGACACCTGGCGAGGCTATACCCAAGTAGCAACAGAGTGATACCCACACAGATTAATTAATCATGGGAAAAGACAGTACAGCGACAGAAAGGGAATTCTACCTTTCGGAATATGTTTGGAGATACAATAATAGAAAAGCAACAACAGATGAAAAGATAAATAATTTGATTGAGTTGATAAAACAATTTGGAAGGTTAAATTAACATGATAAAATATTTACACGTAAAAAATTTAGTGGTTAAAAAAGAACATAATCCATGATTATTGGGCTTTTAAAAGAGATTAAAACTGAAGAGTACAGAGTTGGACTTGCACCAATGGGGGTAAAGGAACTTGTGAAACATGGCCATAAGGTTCTTGTCGAAAATAATGCAGGAACAGGGTCCACATTTGCTGACACTTTTTACAAAGAATGTGGGGCTGAAATTGTGTCGAGGGAATATATTTTTGAATCTGCAGAACTAATAGTGAAGGTGAAAGAACCACAGAGTTCAGAAATCGCAATGATGAAACCTGGCCAGATTGTATTTACTTTTTTTCATTTTGCTTCAAATCCTGAAATGGCACGTGCTCTTGCAAGCAAAAAAGTTACATGCATCGCCTATGAACTGATTGAAGAAAATGGTATATGGCCGATTCTCAAACCCATGAGTGAGATTGCGGGTAAATTAAGTATACAGCAGGGAATGAAATATCTTGAGAAGGAATATGGCGGTAAGGGTGTGCTTTTGATGGGAACAGAAACTGTTCCACCGGGTCGTGTTGTTGTACTCGGTGGTGGAGTTGTAGGTAGTTGCGCTTCAGACGTTGCAATCTCTCTTAATGCGAAACTTACGATTATTGAAAAAAGTCCGGAAAAACGGGAATTTTTAAAAAAGAAATTTCCTGGTTGTAGTGTAATGGAAGCAAAAAGAGATATTATTCTTGAATGTTGTCAGAAAGCAGACATCATTGTTGGCGCTGTTCTTATTCCAGGGCATAGACCACCGATTCTCATCAGGAAATCAGATCTTGAAGTACTTGAAAAAGGAACTGTCCTGGTTGATGTCTCAATTGATGAGGGAGGAGTTTTTGAAACAAGCCGTCCCACGACTCACAAAGAGCCAATTTTTATTGACTCAGGGATTGTGCATTACTGTGTACCGAATATGCCGGGGATTGTACCAAAAACATCCACGATAGCACTCAGTTTTGCAACAATGCCATATCTGAGAATACTGGCAGATAAAGGCGAATCCGCACTGAAGGAAAATTTGGCATTAAAATCTGGTTGTGCAATTCTACGCGGAGATGTGATACATCCGGCAATAAAAGAAATTGTAAATTCGTAAAACTACAGGGTTTTCAGGATTTTCCTGAACATGCTCACAGTATAATCAAGCACGTTCTTTGACACCGACAGGGCGAACTTTGTCAGGGCAGTTGAATGTCCTTCATAATAGGCATGAACCCTGAGCCAAATTCCCTTTTCAATGCATTTTTGATGAAATTTGAGAGCTGTTTGCTGGTTTTTTAGTTTAAGTCCAGATAGTAGTCCCTTACCCTGCACAGAAACAATCAAATGTGGAAATTCACAGGCAAGATTTTTCAGACAATTCTCATAGTAATTGGCAAGCATTTCAATTCTTTTTACATTGTTTTCTATCAAATTTAAACAGCACAAGGCCATTAGTGAAGGTAGCGGCGCATTTCCATTTGTGCTGATCGCATCATATTGTTTGAGGGAGTCAAGTTTTCTTTTGTAAACGACTGCTGAAAGTGGATGAAATCCAGCAGTGAGTCCTTTCCCGAGAATTAAAATATCAGGAGTAATATCAAATTGTTTGTACATAAAAATTTCAGGATACCAGCAACATGTTTGTATTTCATCTACAATCATGAGTGCATCAACAGATTCAGTAAATCTTCTTGCTGCCTGAATGAATTCTCCTGTTAATAGTATTGCCTCTCTATTCATCATCACTGGTTCAAAAAAGAATGCGGCAATGTCTTTCCCATGTTTGTCGAAAATTTTCTTCAATTCTTCAATATCATTGGGCTCTACCAGTTCAAAAACGAGTTTCTCAGAGAAAATCTCATTCCACATTCCCCTAAGCCGCTGCATTAGAAAGTCAGTACCGTGATAATTGCCTCTTAGCGAAATAAACACGATTTTTTTATTGTGGGGTTTTTGTTTCTTGAAATAATTTAAGGCAAGTTTCATTGCTGTTGAACACGCAACAGAGCCTGTGGCGATACCGAGTAAAACAGTATTCAAACAATTTTCATCATGTAGCAAATTCTGAGATTGACATCCAGGATTGCATATTTCAACAAGTTTTTCAGAAAGTTTTTTTACGAAAAAGCCAGGGATGTTACTGTGACAATCCCAGGGAATTCCCAGTTTTATTGCTTCATCAAGGCACTTCATCAACGATGGGTGATTATATCCCCACGTCATTTGATAATGCCCTGCTGTGGTATCAAGGAATAGTTTTCTGCCTTCAGTAATATAAAAGACACCCTTTCCAGCAAGAAAGTCATTTTGTTCTGATCCAAGAACATAGGATTTTTGAAACCATTTTTTTGTAGTTTTCGGTGGAGATGGAATATTTTTGATGATTTTTCCAACATTACCAAGAAGCAGTGTTTCCTTATTCTTAATTAGAAAGCTATTCGCTGCTCTAATGCTTTTTACGAGTTTCTTTTCTGTCTCTAATAAGTGATTCATTTTTTTCTTCACAGTAACTGGAGTTTACCTGTTTTTGAAGATTCATATGAAGCTTCTATAATTTTCTGTACCATCAAACCATCCTCAAAAGAAACACTGACTGGTTTGTCATGCACAACCGAATGAAGGAATGAATAGAGACACGCAACGTGTGCTCTGATCCATCCAATGCTAAATTTGGAAAGCGGAATACCGGCTGCATCAGGATATCTCTGCACTGTTTCTATTTTTTTGAATCCTCTCAAGCCACCGATTGGTGTATCAGGGTCATCCATACTATAAACATTTAGCCAGTTTGGTTCCATTGAATTAAAAGAAAGCGCGCCATCTGAACCATAAATTTCAAACCTGACTTCATCATTTGCTCCTGTTGCCATTTTTGATGCCTCAAGGATTCCCATTGCTCCATTTTTGGTTTCGGCTTCGATGATTGCCAGGTCGTCTGTTCTTTTGTCAGGGGACGTGTAATTTCTTGTTTTTGCATGAACGCTGCCGAATTCTCCAACAAGATATCTTGCCAAGTCAATGATGTGTGAACCAAGGTCAACCATTACTCCTCCTCCTACTTTTTCGTATTCTGCCTTCCAGCTATATGCCTTTGCAGATTGTCGTACACATGAAGAATGCAGATAAAGAAATCTGAAAAAATTAATTTTTCCAAGAAATCCCTCATCAATAAGTTGTTTTGCCCTCATGACAGCAGGGAAAAATCTTAATTGATACACGATTTGAGATTTCACATTCACATCTTTTGCAATGGAAACAAGTTCTTCAGCTTCTTTTACATTAAGAGCAAGTGGTTTATCGCAATACACATGTTTACCGTGGTTAAGCGCAGCTTTCACCAGTTGGTAGTGAAGATCATTGGGAAGGCAACAATTAATAATGTGAATGTCTTTACATTTCACAAGTTCTAAAGGATCACTGGTAGCAAACTGGAAGCCCGCCTGTTGTATTGCAATGGCTTTCGTTTTTTCAGAGTGTGCGGCAACGCCTACTAACTGCACTGATACCGGCAGGTTTCCGTAATAAAAAGGAATGGTTTTGTATGCATAGGCATGAACTCTGCCGATAAATCCATAACCCGCAATTCCAACGCCAAGTGTTTTCATGAGTATATTCTAACATGCAATCTGCAAAAAGTCATCCTTATGAATTTTATTTCACCGCGTGCAAAATAAGAAACAATGGCGCAAATACCAGTGTTAACGTAGAAAGAAGTTTTACGACAACGTGTAGCGATGGTCCTGCTGTGTCTTTGAATGGGTCTCCTACTGTATCTCCGACTACTGCAGCTTTGTGAGCGAATGAACCTTTCCCGCCATAAGCACCTGCTTCAATATATTTTTTTGCATTATCCCATGCGCCGCCGCCATTATTGAGGACAAGCGCCAGTATGATACCTGCGATTGTTCCCACCATCAGTGTTGCGCCGACTGCCTCTGGGCCAAGAAGTATGCCAACAAGAAGTGGTACAATGACAACCGTTAGTCCTGGTAGGACCATTTCTTTTAATGCACCTCTTGTGCAAATATCAACTGCCTGTGCATAATCAGGTTTCTCTTTTCCTTCGAGAATTCCGGGTTTTTCCTTGAACTGCTTTCTCACATTATTAATGATGTAATATGCCGCGCTGCCAACCGCCCTTATGGCAAATGCAGAAAATACAAATACAAGCACAGCACCCATCATTGCGCCAATAAAGACAACCGGTTTTGCAAGATCCACTGATTCAATATGAACATCAGTTAGATAAGCGGAAAAAAGTAAAAACGCCGCAAGCGCAGCAGAACCAACTGCATATCCTTTTGTCAGGGCTTTTGTGGTGTTTCCTATTGCATCAAGTCGGTCAGTTCTTTTTCTGATGTTTTCACTTGCTCCTGACATTTCAACGATTCCACCTGCATTGTCAGTGATAGGCCCAAAGGTGTCCATTGCGAGAATATAGGCGCATGTCGCCAGCATTCCCATAGTGGCAACAGCAGTTCCATAAAGTCCACCGTGAGGTAGCCCGGTTGCCTGTCCAAGAAAATATGCCAGCAGCAGTGCGATAGAGATCACAACCACTGGTATGCCGGTACATTCAAGTGCAACGGAAAAGCCAGTAATTATGTTTGTCGCTGGTCCTGTTTCAGATGCTCTCGCAATTGATTTTACTGGGCGATATCGATATTCAGTGTAATATTGAGTAATGGAAACAAAAGCGAAACTAGTGAGAATCCCCACCAGTCCAGCAAGGAAGAATAATGTATGGTATTCAGTCAGAAGAAGTTTTGTTGATAGCCAGAACCCTGCAGTGGCAAGAATTGTTGTAACGAGATAACCACGGTTTAATCCTTTAATCGGGTCTTCATCTTCTTTAATTCTTACGCTCAGAACACCGATGATGGAAGCAATAAGCCCAAAAGCGCGCGCAACGAGTGGAAATATAATTCCATAGATTCCAAACACAGGAAACAGAGCAATTCCAAGAATCATTGCTCCTATATTTTCTGCTGCTGTTGATTCAAACAGATCTGCTCCACGGCCGGCGCAATCGCCAACATTGTCTCCAACAAGGTCAGCAATGAC
>Ga0116165_1000524_pt1 | contig 32042 bp, 19 predicted proteins | sample AD_JPNMR1_MetaG_FD_89885 | JGI IMG/M metagenome (GOLD analysis project Ga0116165, IMG submission 89885) | Active sludge microbial communities of municipal wastewater-treating anaerobic digesters from Japan - AD_JPNMR1_MetaG | ecosystem: Engineered > Bioreactor > Anaerobic > Digestate | place...
ACCCTGTCCGCCAGCCGCTGGATGGGAGCCTTGGAGCCCTGCGCCTCTTCCACCAGGCGGATAATCTGGGCCAGGACCGTATCCTGCCCCACCTTTGTTGCCCGGAAGGTGAAGCTGCCGAAGTTGTTGATTGAAGCCCCCACCACCTCGTCGCCGGGCTTCTTCTCCACCGGCATGCTCTCCCCGGTAAGATGGGACTCGTCTATGCTCGTTTGCCCCTCCATGATGACACCGTCCACGGGGACCCTCTCCCCCGGGCGTACAACCACTAGGTCGCCAACCGCCACCTCCTCCGCGGGGATGTCCATTTCCACGCCTCCCCGGATCACCCGGGCGGTTTTCGACTGCAGCTGCACCAGCTTCTCAATGGCCTCCGAGGTTCTCCCCCGGGCAAGGGCTTCCAGCAGCTTGCCCAGCAAGATCACGGTCATGAGCATGGCCGCAGATTCAAAGTAATAGACGCCCCATCCGGCCAATAGCGAGACCAGGCTGTAAAAATAGGCCACGGATGTGCCCAGCGCCACCAGGACATCCATGTTGGCGCTGCCCGATTTTAAAGAGCGATAGGCTCCGCTGTAAAAGGGCCACCCGCCAATAAACTGAACGGGAGTAGCCAGGAGCAGCTGCAGCCAGGGATTGATCATGAGGTGATGCCCGGCATGCGACACTATCATCATCACGGCCAGCGGCAGGGTGAAAAGCGCCGCCATGACGAACCTGGCCAGCTCCCGCTTTCTCTCCTCCTGCCTGGCCCGGGCCGCTTCGCCGCGGGAAATATCGCCGGCCGGGCGCGCCTCATAGCCCAGTTCTCTGACCGCAGCCGCCATCTCCGAGGCAGTGATTACGCCGGGAAGATAGCTGACAGCCGCCCTGCCGGTGGCCAAATTAACCGCCACCTCCCGCACCCCCAGCAGCGAATTTAGCCTGCTTTCAATCCGCGCCGCGCATGCCGCACAATGCATGCCGGAGATGATTATATCCTGCCGCTCTTCTGGAACCCCGTATCCCAGCTCTTTGATCCGATCAACGACCTGGCGGGGCTCGATTTTCTCCGGATCATAACTGATCGTTCCCTTGCCCATCACCAAGTTGACATTTGCGGATAAAACACCGGGGTGTGAAAGCAAACCCTTTTCTACTCTTGCGGAGCAGGCCGCACAGTTCATCCCGGATATGGGAATGGTGATGGTGGCCTGCTTTCCTCTTTGTTTTTCCGCTCCGGACATGATCATGTACCCTCCTAATCTATAACCGGTTACCGTATCAATTTAAAGATCGTCTTCAGCGCCTCGTCAAACACTTCTTCGCTGCCTTCTAAAAGCTGATCCCTGATGCAGTGCTTCATATGCTTCTCCAGCAGTAAACGGGCCACGCCGTCCAGGGCAGACCGGACCGAGGAGATCTGGTTTAAGACATCGCCACAGTAAACGTCCTCTTCGATCATTCTCTTGATCCCCCGCACCTGCCCCTCTATGCGATTGAGCCGCACCGCAAGCTGCCGGACAGTTTTCTGATCATGCCAGTTCCGCTTTCTCAGGCCGTCTTTGCCGCCGCAGCAACTATTTCCCGCCGTCTCCATTTGATCACCCCTTTTTATAGCATACCCCCCTACCCTATAAGCCAATTATAAAATAAGCGCGCCCGGAAAGCAATTCCGGTCGCGCTCTTATACCACTGTCTCATGCACCTGGCGGAAGCTTCCTGCTCATCGCGCGCCCCCGCCGCCGCCTCCGCCGCCGCCTCCGCCGCCGCCGGAGAAACCGCCCCCCCGGCCGGATCCGGAAGAAGAAGTGCTCATGGCCGTGCGGAAAGTCTGCTGTATTGACGAAGTCAGATTGTTAAATGAAGCCGGATTCGTCATGGCCATGCCGAACCAGGTCGTGCGGGCCAGGTGGGGTTCTTCTCGTACCTGCGGGTAGACCACCTCGAGCTGCTTGATCACTTCTTTGGCCACGCCCAGGGGAACGGCGTAAACAAGGTAATGTTCCCAGATCTCAAGGGCCGGGATGCTGGAGCGGTCCAGCTCTGAAAAATGCAGCAGGAACCGCTTGAAAGCCTTCCACTTGGCGTAATGATCCGCGCCGGTAGGAGTAAGGTTCTTCAGCATCGCCATCAGGATCAGAAAAATGGCCCCGGTAAATGTAACCACAAACCCGGCTATCGTCAGAAATCCCGTCATGATCAAAACAAACCCGCCGATAAACAAGGCCAGTCCGAAGATGATGCCGGCCCAAAGAGTGGGGCCGAAAAGACCCAGGTTCTGGACCTGCTGCTTGATCTTCTCGCCCCAGCTATGTAGAAAAGCGGCAGTGCTCATGCGGCTCTTTTTGGCGAAATCTTCGATTTCATTAAAAGTAACAGTCTCTCCGGGCTGCCGCGCCACCTGATTAAAAATAAATTGATAGACTTCCATTTCATGAGGCGCCAGCTTATCTTTACCCTCCCCGGGGAGCACCCGGTAATCGGTCTGGGACCGCTTGAATATCAGCCCTTCCTCAGCCTGGTACTCTTCCAGGCTCAGGTGCCCCCGCCGGGCCAGGTCCAGTATTGTGGCCGTGATGTCTTCCGGGGCGGTGCGCCCGAGCCGGAAGAAGTAACCGGCCTCAGCCGGCGAATAATTCCCCGGCAGCTCCCGGTAGTAATCTCCCTGGTAAGCCTGCGGGTGGCGAAGCGCCTTGCGCCGCAATACCAGGTAATAGATCAACGCCAGCAGCAGGATTGCAAGACCGCCGAAAACATCGAACCGGGCCAGCAGGCGGCGCCTGTTGGCGCCGGCGGCCCACTTTTCTTCCTCGGCGAGAATCCCGGGAAGCCCCTCCCGGCCGGAAAAGTTGGCCGCCTCAGGGACCAGCTTCACCGGGAAGACCACTCTTCCTTCGAGAAAAGTCCGTCTGGGCAGATCCTTAACTTCCCAGACAACCCGGTTCGTCTCCTCTTTTGAAACGAATCCCTGTAGCGGGCCATGTCCCCAAACCCGCAGCTCTTCGTCGGTGGCGCCTTCGGGCAGGGTTAATACAACCCGGGCATGATCAGTGCTCTCATCCCATTCGCCCCCGATAAACTGGTAATACAGTTCGGCCACATCCTGGTGCACCAGCACAGCATTCTCCACAGTATAGGAAATTGTAAAGGTGCGCTGCTCATTGGCCGCTTCAAAGCTCCAGTCAATATAAACGTGGTCGGGGTGCTCCTCAACGTAAAAGATACCGGGTATATCGCGCGTTCCGGGAGCCTCCTGCCGGTAAGCTTCGCCCCCTTCGCTGACCAGAACGTCTTTAATCGATGCATTGTGCTTTAAATAAATATACTCCCAGGCGCCCCTGTAACGCCCATCAAAACTAAAGGTGCGTTTTTCCACGACGGTCATGGAGCCGTCGGGATGGATCTCCGCCTCTATAAGCACCTGGGGGAAATAATAAGAGCGATCATCGGCGCGGACCGGCGCCGCAAACTGCGCCATTACAATTAGCGCCAACATCAACAGCAAAGGTATTTTAAGAAAAAACCTGCGTCGAGCTGCCATTTTACGGTTCACCCTCTTCATAAATTCGCCTAAAATTCAACCTTAACCGCCTGACGAGCTTCCGCCTCGTCATCCAGGTTGAAGTAAACCTCCTGGTGGAATCCGAACATGCCCGCAACCATAACCGCAGGGAACCGCTGAATGGCCGTATTGTACTTCAAAACGGTATCGTTATAAAACTGGCGAGAAAATGCAATTTTGCCCTCGGTGTTGGTCAACTCTTCCTGGAGCTGCATAAAATTGGTGTTTGCCTTAAGTTCGGGGTAATTTTCAACCAGGGCAAAGAGCTGCCGCAGCGCCCCGCTAAGCATATTTTCCGCCCCGGCCTGCTCCTGGACACCTTGAGCGCTGATGGCCGCATTCCGGGCCTGGACAACTCGTTCAAAGGTCTCTTTCTCATGCGCGGCATATCCCTTCACCGTGGATACCAGGTTCGGGATCAGATCATAGCGCCTCTTGAGCTGCACCTCGATCTGGGCCCAGGCGTTCTTTATTCTCTGCCGCAAGGTTACCAACCGGTTATAGATGGAGACCAATACTACGGCTAAAATTGCAATTATTCCTATTGCCCACCACATCATAATCTGCCTCCTTTGGCCTTCAGGTTAGAAATCTCATCCATCACAAGTTATTCGCAACAGGGTTAATATATCCTGCAAAATATAAATGGGATCAGGCCATAAATTTGTTGATTTCCCAAGACCTGACCCCTGTTTTTTGACCTACTGGGGACGGCACTGTCCAAACAGGCCGATTAAGGCAATGCGGTTTAGATTGGGCTGGATAACGGGGAAAGCCGGCTCTGCGGTAACGATAATGTCCTGGAAGGGAGCAAATTGTTCGTCTGTTGTATTATTCGCAAGCGTGCTGCCCCCTGCTACAAGTTCTTTATTGCGGGACATTCGGCTCATTCCACTTCTGTAAAATATATAAACCGTTATTGGGGTTTCATCTTAAAGAAATGCAACGTTTTTACAGAGAGACATGCATGCCAGGCGTAACGATTGAAAGTGCGCCTGAATAAGATAGAAAGTAGTATTGCACTTTTTTATTCAATTGTTTTACCGGGATCTGTTTTAAAGACTAATGGATTCCGGCATTACAAGGAAGGAGGAAAGAACCATGGCAGAAGAAGGTCAAACTCCAGAAGAGAGCTTGGCACAAGTCAATTCAGTTACCAACGGCCGCCTGCAGGAAATCCGGTTTTGGGTCACAATCATGAAAGAACACGCCCTGTTTATTGCTTTGGGCTTGCCTTGCGATCAAACAGATTTAATTGCACAAGCTCAAGCTTTTGCGGAGCAGTTTGAAACATTGGAAGAAAGAGTTAGGCAGGTGACAACTATTGAACCCGAACTGCTAGAGGAGATCATCGCTGCTGTAAGAGCGCTGATTGCCTTCCAACGCGGCATACTGGCGCTGATGCTCCAGTGCAGCATACGGCCTTCAATACCTCCGCTTTTTGTCGATCACATCACTCGAGAAGCCGTCCATTTCCTGGAGCTTCTTCTAAACCCGCAGCCGCCTTTAAGCACGATACAACAGGCCATCAGGAGAGCGGTATTTTGGCTCCGCCAGATGAAAGAGCACATCGAGTTTATCATCCACCTGCTTGATCCTTCGGAGCGTCTCTTAATCAACCAGGCGGAAAAATTGTTGAAGGTATTTCGCAAATTGCTGGAGACGGCTCGGGACCTGGAGTCCATGTCAGAATCGAGGCCTCTGTTTTTCAACGCCGCAGTTCGCTTCATTTTCGAAGTTAACGAGAAAACAGCCATACTGCGTGATTTCAAGGCTACGGCCCATGAGCTGGTTGTCCTTTGCCGGGTTCTCAGCACGGTTCCCGACCCTCTCCTGACAGACCATGTCCGCAGGGAAGCGGATAAGTTCCTCAAGGAGATGGAGGAATTTAAGTCCTTAACAAATGTCTGCGAATCGATGCGGGCATCACAGTAACCTTTAAAAGGATTGAGGGAGTCAGGTCTTGATTTGTGAATTTCAAGGCCTGACCCCCTTTTTTTGCAAATATTTTCGCGCTTGTCACGCCAACCTTCATGTAAAAGCCGGAATTGAAGTTGGCTACTGCCGGGGCTGTAAAAATATATGTAGAAAAAATCGTTAATGTTGATATTTCAAGCCCTATTAATCTATGGAAATGCCGCAATCTGTGGAAATATGCCCCAGAAATTAAGGAATCCAACTTAACTTTCCGGAATAATGAGATATACAACGACTCCGAAGAAGAGCAGCCTGAGTATGGAATTGATCTGGATGCCGATCAATTGACAAACACCATTATAATCGAGGGCAATAAAATAAATCCCTCTACAGCTCTTTATATTTTAACTATGTTTATGAAACAACAGTTGAGATCACCGGCAATGAAATGACGAGTTATGATGATGCATGCATCTACGCATATTCAAATTACCGGTTGTTCCTGGCTTTCCTGCTGCCGGCGCTGCTCCTGGCCGGTGTAGTAATACTGCTCAAACACAAAGCAGCTAAAGCCTGGTAATCCTTTCGCCCCTTGCAGCCCCCCGGGAAACCCTCCCGGGGGGCTTTGTTAATAGACGAATGATTTTCACATAGTCTTGACACGATTAGGGCAAGCAACGATTTGCAATATTTGGTATGATAGTATATAATATGCATGTCATTATTACACCAACTATAAACTATATAAAAGGCAGATTGGAATTGGAACGGAGTCAGGATTGGTTTTTTGAAGCGGAAAGTGACTTGGAGCATGCCCGCAGCGATCTGAAGCACGGTTTTTACAACTGGGCGTGTTTCTCGGCGCAACAAGCCGCAGAAAAAGCGGTTAAAGCCGTCTTTCAGAAAAAAGGCGCCGAGGCATGGGGGCACTCGGTCTATGATTTGTTAAAAGAACTCGCCCAAGCACACGATGTTTACGAAGATTTACTGGAGGCGGGTCTCGAGCTGGACAAAGCTTATATCCCAACCCGCTACCCCAATGCCCACCCTTCGGGTTCTGCCCGCAGCAGGTATACCGCCGGTGAAGCGGAAAGGTTGATTGCACTTGCTGAAAAAATCATTAAGTTCTGTGAAGGTCTTTTATCCACCTTATAGTCGTGACGAAGTCATTGAACAGATCCGCACTGGTGCAAAAAAGTTGAACGTCATCTTATCCCTGCAGAAAGTAATCCTGTTCGGCTCCTACGCCGGGAACAGACATACAGTAGCCAGCGATATCGATCTTCTGGTCGTTTACCGGGGCACGACTCGGCAAGACGCATATTCCCTGGTGCGAAAGCATATACCGCTGCCTCGCCTGGAACCTCATGTATACAGTGAAGAAGAATACCGCCGGCTGGAAGAAAACATTAAACGCATGGTTGCGAAAGGTGTTGTTATTATCTAAGAATATCTAGACCCTGAATGATGGCAACGTCCGTTTTTTGGTGTAAATTCTCCTCTGGGTTTCTTTTCATAGCTTAAGCTGCCTTTCCTTCATCTTCCTTTTCTTTGCTTTTGCTTTCTCCACTATTTACTTCTTTGTCAATGGCCATTTGATAACTGGCATTTATGAGGTCTTGTTTGAACAATATCCTTGGCATTGGAAACGCTATCTTTGGCGATAATCAAACTTGATAAAACAACCATACATAAGTTTTTTAATCTCTCGTCCTCGAAAATAGAAATAACTTCTTTTAACAAGGCCAGTTGAACTGCAACCTGGGGCAAAAACCAGAGGCTTAGATTGCTAACATTAGGTAAGATAATGCCTTTGTCAATATCAGCACTAAATTGCAGTTTTGAAAGGTATATATTAATATTTTCCTCTAACAACTTAAGTGAGTGATTTTCAATCGGTGTGGTTTTAACCATAGATACCAATCGGGCCAGGGGATCTATGTCGATTCCTATTCCCTTTCGCTTTTCGGCTGCACATTCTACTAGAGTTGTTCCGGAACCTACCATTGGATCTAAAACAAGTTCACCTTCAACAGTAAACTTTTTAATAGCCCAGCGAACAATCTGTGGCGGAAACTTAGCTGGATACGGATGGATGCCATGAGTTAAATACAAGGTGTCTTCTAGAGCAAAGTCTAATTCTGCCATACTTTTTAGCCCCTTATAGCTGATATCTTCAAAAGTAAGCATGTTATTGGAAATGAGTCCTTAAGAAGCTGACAGTGTCGTTAGATAACACTCTTTCACCCCACAATATCTTTTGTAAAGCCGCTATGCCAACAAGTCATCCAGGAATTCCGATGCCGGGTTAACACCTGTTACCAGCAAGTGGTCGCGGGCTCGGGTGCAGGCAACGTAGAGGAGGTGGCGTTCGGTGTTGTAGACTTCTTCCAGATCTAAGGCGTCGGCAGCGGTTTCTATGCGCTCTTGCAGCGGGATAACTTCATCATCGCAGGCCATGACAGCCACGGCACGGAATTCAAGGCCTTTGGCCAGGTGCATGGTGCCAACTGATATATAATTACTGGTTGTCTCTACATTATTATCAAGAATTATGAACTGTAGACCTGCATTCTTAACTGCCGCACATGCCCGCTCCAGTTCGGTCGTGGAACGGACAAAAACACCAATTTCATGCGGTTTTATGGAACTATTAATTCGTTCTCTAAGCCAATTGCTGACTGCTTCTACCTCGGCATTTTGTGTATTGAAAGTTGACACTATTGGATCGGGCCCGTTGAATATCGATATAGTACCTTTTCGTAATTCTGTATTACCGTCAACGTCAGAGAGCTCCGGACCCAAGAGCCTGTCCGCCTGCCTCCTGATTTGGTGCGAAGTCCGGTAATTAATACGCAAGGTTCTGGAGCGTCCCCGGATATCAATACCAAGCGCTTTCCAAGAGAAGGGTGGTTGAAATATCCTCTGCCCGAGATCGCCGGTAAAGAAAAGGCTGTTTGCCCTACCTGTCCCCAATGCAGCAAGAAACCGCAACTGAGAAATACTAATATCTTGGACTTCATCTACTACGCAAAAATCAAAGGGAAGATTTTTACTATCTGAATAAAAGGAGGTTAGCCTACCGAACAGGCTGGAATAGGTTATAAACCCCTCTGCTTGTAAACTTGAACGGACATGTTCAAAGATTGACCAGAGCCTGGCACGCTGATTTTCAGTCAAACGTGTTTTGCGGCCCAAGCGCATTACATCACGATAGGCCTCCCAGGAATCCAACTGCCAAGCATCAATAACCTCTTCCCATTCCTTTATCAAAAAATTCTCATGGAACTGGTTTTGATTTAATTTTCGGGTTGCTTCTCTAATAAGATTACGAATTGCTTTCCGTGATGCAATCTTTGGTTTGCCAAAATTCAATTCATACAATCTCCGGGCGATGGCTTTTATGGCATATACCTCGACTCGCTCACCGATACGAGGTTCGTTACCAATCAACAATTTCAACTTCGCTCTTAAAGCATTGGCCAAAGTTTCATTAAAGGTTGTTAGCAATACTCTGGCATCGGGATTGGTTCGTGCCAGGTATACAGCACGGTGCAATGCCACGATGGTCTTACCTGTCCCCGCCGAACCGGAGATCCGTGCAGGACCGTTGTAATATCCTTCAACTAGTTGCCGCTGCGTAGGATGGAGAAAAATGATCCACTTTTCCCATGTATATTCCAAAGCTCTCTCCAGTTCTTCTATGTTGTGCATAACTCTGAAACGGCGCCGTGCATCAGGATGCTCAAAGGGATCTTGAACTGCAGCAGCGGGCTGGACAATTTCGGGTGTAACTCCGACAGCCAGGTTTAATAATGCTTCCGTCGCCTCCGCCGGCAGGTGATCGGCTAACTCTAAAAGTGTATCTTCATCGGCTCTGCGCACCTCACCCAACCATTCCTCCGGCACTCCATAATTCATCAGTTGCTCATCAGATATATCCGCAAAGAGTAAAGGCTTTACCGTTTCCCGCACATATTGAGGAACAGCGACTTGCCTTACTATTTCCCTGATCTCCACCAGTTGTGCTGCACCGGTCTTCGGATGTGTTTCCAGCTTGCGACGCTCCGCCCATCGATAAGCGTCATCATGGTGTCCAACATAACAGAGCATAAGAGATGAAGCGGTTCTATGCACAATGATCCGGAGATCTTTGCTTACCCGTACCGACCAGAAGCGCTTGTCCCTAGCCTTGTCAAGCTTGTGAAACTGCATACCCGGATTGGACGGGTTTAACTGCAAATCAAATGCAGTAGTTTTAACCGCCTTCTGCTCCTCACCAGTTAACCTGGCCAAGCTGTCTGTAAATGTGTCGGCAATGCGGAATTCCATATTATACCTATCCAGAAAAATGAAATTATTATCCCTTTATTAGTAAAAAATTTTCTTATTCATACATTTGCTATAGGTTTATAAAATCGTTATTGCACAAGCGTGTAAATAATTCCTTAATGTCAAGGTACAGAGCTTTCAAATGATCATCAGACATGTCTAATATTGGTTCATACATAAAAGAATTGAGATGAATAGCCTCTGGGGTCATAAGCATTACTCTGTCAAGAACGGCGATTAATTCTAAATCTTCAGGGAACATATTCTTGCAAATGTTAAAAAGTTTTCGTGTCTGATTTGAGGTAATACTATTAATTCTAGCAGTGTCGTTTATCTTAAAAATCATGATATCTTCTGCCAGTAATCTTATGGCCATTGATAAAATTACCTTATTTTCAAGGTTGATTGGATCGTTATTCGCTAGACAAAGTTCTGCTTCTTCAAAAATAACATCAGCTACCTTTTCTTCTCCATAAGTGGCTTCAGTTTTTAAAAAACGGTTTACTCTATCAGCAAGTTCTGACATTGTTATTTCAAATGATTCCGGCTTTCTGTGAAGGATAGAGGTAAAAAATTTAAAATCCGGCGATTGCGCGCCTTCTGTGTATTCTATCAAATTGCGTACCATGGGGATTGATGCCAACAAAAATTTCCTATCCTGATGCAAGTTGTTGCGCCAGTATGAAAATGGTTTTAGATACTGATAATCCGCCTGTTTAAGCTCAACAGTATTATCTGATCTGATAGCCATAAAGCAATTCCGTCTCTTAGGTATATTAAGACGACTCTTGACTGTTCGGAAGAAATCAAAGTTATGAGTAAGTATTAACATGATAAATTTATCGGTTTCTAAAATATCTTTTAGATACTCAACGATCGCATACTTATTTTTGTAGTCAAATGAATCAGCAATATCGTCTAAAACTAAAACGGTTTTTTCTTGTTGTATAGCTCTAGCTTCTATTTCAAAGATGATATTAAGCAAATATAGCGCACGCTTCTCGCCAGCGCTTAAAACATTCATTAATTCTTTTCTTCCTATTTCACAATGATCATCACCATCCTGGTATTTAAAAACAAGGCTAGGCGCTTCATCCTTCAATATGACATCGTGCTGATTTGCGACTTCTAAAACAAAAGGAACGGTAAACCTTCGCTGGAATATTGATAATACCCTTTTCCACTTAGTTTCTTGTTCCTTTGCAGCTTTAATTATCTTTTCTATTGATTCTTTGGTTTGTAAATATGTCGTTGCGAATTCTTCCAGTTCTTCTTTTATTGAAAAATAATAAGATATCCACAACTTTTTTCTGAAGGCATCAATATCACTCAACTCAGGTATAATTTCCGGATGGTTCTCCAAGTAGTTTCGGAAATTACGAAGATCTACATTACGTGTAATCTCTCTATCAATTACCTCAAACTTAGAAGCTAACTCTGGGTCACTCAATATTCGTTTTTTTTCTTCCTGGATGATCAAATCAAGCTCTTCTGGTGAAGTTATTTCTCTTTTATTTAAGTCTCGATCAGTAAGTGAGATGGTATGATTTGCTCTAAAGTAATTATTCTCGTCTAATGACTTACGGATATTTGCTGCATGATTATGGTTAAACACACCACGCCGAAAATAAGTTGACTTTTCTATCAACTCATTGTATCGATCAACATAGTCTTCTAGTTGTAACCTAATATTATTTTTAGATAGGAAGTTTAAAACCTTTTCGTTAAATATTTCATTATACGGAACGTCACTTAACCCTGGATTTATTTCATCTGCCAGGCCATAGTGAATCCTCTCAAGAAGGTGGTAAGTATCATTTCCAGTATAATCGTACGCACGCGCCAACTCTTCCTGAATTTGAGCTTGGCGTCTTAATCCTGATACTCTCCCAAATTCAGCTATCACTTTTTCGGCTTTATCTTCTATCAGCTTCACGAGATCCTCATATTCGCGGCGAAGATCTTTATTAACCATAAGTGTTGAGGTCTTATCCGAAATATAATCTTCGATAAATGGCTCAACAACAAATATTCGATTAGGATCTATTTCTGAATTCGTTTCATCCGTAATAGAGAACGAAGTCGTGCGCTGAGGGAAGATAGCATCTTTTGGTGTTTGACCTTTAGAAATATCGGAGAACACGCGAGCAAAAGATGACTTCATTGAACCATTGGGAGCATAAATAAGGAACGCACAACCATCTGAAGTATCAAACTCGTGAACCATTTTTCGGATTCCGTAGCAGTTCTCAAAATCAATCCTAATCTTATTCATTGTTTACCCCTCTAAGCCATTAACCTATAACACATATCTTTAATTTTAGTTACTATCCTATTTAATCTCTAAACTACCCTAAACACTTTCATTACCTCGTCGCCGAGGTGGTTGATTACTTTGACGGCGATGCGGCCGGTTTTGGGCTTGTCGAAGGGGCGGGAGGTGTCGCTGTTTAAGGTAGACCATGCTTCTTCGTCGATTTCGGCTTTGAGGGTGGTTTTAAGGGCTTTGTAGGGGTCGTTGGCGCCGAGGAAGTAGGCCTGGCGGACGAAGAAGCTTTCTTCGTTGTAGTCTGTATCGATGAACCAGCAGGCGATGCCATCGGGACCGTCGCTGCGGACTTCGCCGGTGTTGGGGTGGAAGACATCCACGCCGTTGATCTTAACTTGAATTTGGCCTTCTCCGGCGTCGAGGATGTCGATATCGGGTTCGCCAAAGATGACAAAGAGGTTACCCTTACCGGTGTTTTTCAGGTCACCGGCCATGTGCAGGTCGGCGTTCATGCGGGCCTTAAGCACCGGGATACGGCCCAGCTTGCTGAAGTCGGTGGAGCGGGCGTCGTAGTTGAAGGCGCAGGCGATGAGGACATCGAAGTCCGCGTCGCCGGCTTCGCGCGCGGCGGCAACCAGGTCAGGCCGGGAGACGGTGCCAAACTCGGGGCCAATGAATATAGCAGCACGCTTTTCAACAGTTGAATCGTTCTCACCTTCCAGGTAGCGCCCTTCAGCGCAGATAAAATTGCCCGGCCAGGGTGTCAGGGAGTTGAAAGTAATCTTGTCTTCCTTGTGAGCCTGCTGCACGCCGGATATCTTGAGGTTTTCCAAAATCATGCTGACAAATCCCTTTTCATCACCGTAGCCCGCGCTAGAGTCGCCGGCGGTGTCAATGAGCTCGTCATTCTCATCCACGCCGAGTACGCGGTACGGAGAGAGGCTCTCGACGGTGAACGGGCCGGCCACGCGCACTTTCTTGTTATCCACGTACGGTTTATCGTAGAGGTATTCGAATTCCGCATTGGCAGCGATGGAGGCGTCGATCTCTTTCTGCCGGGCGATGCGCTGTTCCCACCATTGTGAGTGCAGCTTTTTCGCTTCATCCGGCCAACTGTCATCTACTTCCCGGGGGATCTCCCATTCTTCCCACGCTTGGCCGAGGACCCGGTTAAGCTTTTCGCGGAGCGGTTCCAGCGTTTCCTGATACTTTTCCCAGATTACATCGATCTCGGCGTTGTTGGCGATGGACTTGAGGGTGATATGAGGCACCCGCTCGTAGACGAAGCCCTGGCGGATGTCGCCGCGGGTGGGCGATTCCGAGGGCTCGGTCCGCGTTATTTCGGACACTTTTAGCTGCCCGTCGCGGCTGTCCGCAAGAAGGTAGTAAGGGTAGCGGGCGCCCATAATCCGGGCCCGGGCCAGGGCCAGAGCAACCCGGGAGGTGTCAATGGTGATCCAGCGTCGTCCCCACTGCTCGGCTACGTAGGCAGTAGTGCCGGCGCCGCAGGTGGGGTCGAGAACAAGATCACCGGGGTCAGTAGTCATTAATATACATCGTTCTACTACTTTGGATGCGGTTTGAACCACATAAAGCTTATTTTGTTCAGAAAGTTGCTCAGTCCATAAGTTTGAAATTGGCAAAACATCAAAATCATTTAAAAACCGCTTATACCTTAACGTATCACCAACTATAATTAAGCGGTCTGCCTTTTGAAGCCTGTACAAGCCCGTAGTCGAAGTTGACCAATAACGATTCTTAGGTTTAAATTCTCTTCCTAAATGCCTTATACTTTCACTTTTACTGTAATGTGAAGATGTTAAATCAGATGAGGCAAATATTTTCCCACCCTTTTTAAGTTGCTCCTCTAAGTTACCGATACTTAAAATTGGGATAATCCTATTGTCATGGGTTTGGAAATAATTGTAACCGGTTGTGCCGAATTCACCAACTTTTTACGATTAAAAAGTTGACGATACTTTGCTCTATTAATGTCTTTCGAAAACCAAAGTATATTATCATTTACTACGGGCATAAAATTAGAGCCCTGAGTACTAGTAGTAGGATATACTATTTGACAACAGAAATTGTGCTTTCCAAATACTTCTTCCATTACTGAACGTACAAGGTGAACATTTTCATCCCCGATCTGCACAAAGATCGACCCGCTCTCGGCCAGTAGATCCCGGGCCACGGTCAACCTGTCCCGCAGGTAGGTCAGGTAGGAGTGAATTCCGTCCCGCCAGGTATCTCTGTAGGCCTTAACCTGCTCCGGCTCACGGGTGATGTGGTCAACGTTGCCGTCCTTCACATCCCGGCTGGTCGTAGACCACTGGAAGTTGGAATTGAACTTGATCCCGTAGGGAGGGTCAATATAGATACACTGCACCTGGCCGCGCAGGCCCTCACGTTCGGCCAGGGAGGCCATCACCTGCAGGCTGTCGCCCAGGATCATGCGGTTGGACCAGTTGGCGTCGTGCTGATAAAATTCGGTGCGAGCGGTTTCGTCGAGGCCGTTGAAGTCGGCAAAGAGGTTGAGCTGCTCAATCTTATTTTTCTGGTTGTCCCTGGTGCGGCGCATGAGGTCGTCGATGAGCACCTTGGGATGGACCTTCTCCTGGATATAGAGCGGCGGGGCCTGGACAACAAGGTCGGACCAGTCCTGCTCGTCCTTGCCGCGCCAGACCAGCTGCGGATCGAGATCCCGGTTGCGGCGCTCGTATGCTACGCGGATGGGACTCTGGTCCTCTTTCTCCATGACCGACTGGTACTCGGCAGTTGGTATATTTTTGCGAGAGGCTTTGACATGAGTTATCGTCTCTATGGCCTTTCTCTTTTTCTTTTTGCCCATGCTAACCCTCCTTAACCGCCAGGGCTGCAGTGACCGAATCGATCATCTTATTAAACTCAGCCTCAACCCTGGCTTCAAAGTCGGACTCGATGAGGTAAAACTCGGTAAATTCAGCGAAGGCCCAGCGGCCGTAAGTTCGCAGGTTGTTCACTCCGGGCACCCAGTAGTTTTCCATGGCGGACTTTTTCTCCTTGGCATCTTCGCGCCGGTACCCCTTGATTTCAACTACCAGGTGCAGGGGTTCCTCTCTCCCGTCGTCAACCAGCACGATAAAATCGGGAATGTATTTGCGCACCTCGGAACCGTAGCGGTAGGGCACTTCCAGCCCGAGGTTGTGGTTTTTAACGTAGGAAATTACCCGCGGATGAGCTTCGGCCACGCGGCAAAACTCGGCCTCCCAGTCACTGTCGAGGATGACCCAGTTAATGTGGCAGCGGCGCGCGTCGGTTTCCCAGCGGTGCTTTCTCGTGGTGTAAAAGCTGACATGGATCGTGGAAACGGAAGGGTTGTAGGGATCAAGCACAGCCTTGATAGGACGCCTATCCACGAGGGTGCTGGTGATGCCGGCGGTAATCCGCTCGCAAGCCATATCAGCTAGCGAGAGGTACATCAACTGGGCCGGATAGGTACCACCCTTGCAGACGAGGCATTGGCCGAGCCACTGCCTGGTGATCCGCTTCAACTGCCCGAAGAGGTATAGCCTGGGCTCCTCGCCGGGGTCGCGCCACCTGGTGTAAAGCAGCCGCTTGGTCAGGTGAAAGAGGAGCGTGGAGCGGCGCAGGTCGCCCGTGTGCACCAGAGTGAGGTCAACCCCTTCACCGATAATCCCCTCGTTGCGGGTCACCGAGGGGCCGACGAGATCGGGGGTCAGCTCGAGAATGGAGTCTTCGTTAAAACGGGCGGTGAGCCGTTCTGCGGGCAACTCCACACGGTAGCCCTCCACCCGGGGAAAGCGGATTTCAAGATGATCGCGCTCGGGGCGCACAGCTTTAACGTGAATGGTTTCGCGAGGCGGCTGCGGCGGGGCGACCACCGGCTTGGCCGTAAAGTCAAAGGGCACGCCGAGCACATCCGCATACTCGACGCTAAACCTTTCTTCTTCATTGAGGTCATAGGACTGGCGGCGCAGGGCGCGGCCAATAACCTGTTCGCAGAGCAACTGCGTGCCAAAAGCGCGCACGCCCAGCACATGAGTAACATTATTGGCATCCCAGCCCTCGCTGAGCATGGAGACAGAAACAACACAGCGGATCGACTCGCCAAGGCGCCCCTTCTTGCCCACGGTGTTCATTACTTCCCGCAACAGGTCTTGATCTGTCAGGTTTTCAGCCTGCTTGCGATCACCGGTGCGTTCAATCAAATCACGGCGGAAGCGCTCTATGGCATCTGCATTCATTTTGCGAAAGTTTTCATCCAGAGCATCCCCAGATTCGAGCTGCTCACTGTCGATCAAAATGGTACGCGGTTGAGGATATGGATTGCCGTACTCATCAAAGTTCTGGAAAAGCGGCAGGCGGCCGTTTTCCAGCGTAATTGACCCGTCTTCGTTCTCCCGGTAATAACCGGATATATAGTCGTAAATAAGCTTGGAGATGGATGTGTTTTGACAGACAATGATAAAACAGGGAGGGACATCAATACTGCTTTTCTGCCACAGTTCAAATGTCTGCTTGTAATGCCCGTAAAGGGCTTCCAGGGCTGTAAGCAGCTCAACAGGCAGTTTCAGGGGGTCGAGGGTTTTTGCCTTGCCCCGGCCTTTTTTGGGCATACTTGTGCGTATGTGCTCCCAAAGGTTGCGGAATTTGGGCATATCATTGCCTGGGATGTTGTCGGCAACGGGCACGCGGGGCAGCTTGACAATACCGCATTCAATGGCATCCATGAGGGAGAAATCGCTCATGGTCCAGGGAAATAGCGTACCTTCGGCATAGCCGGAACCGCGGAGAAAGAACGGCGTGGCCGAGAGATCAATAACCCGGCTAATGCCCAGTTTGCGCTGAACAATTTCCAGTCCTGAGATCCAAAGGCGCGCAGCCTCGTTGTTTTTTTCTGCTTCTTTTCTATCTTCTCCTCTAAGCTTCTTCCTGTTGCCATCGCCCGCCTTTTCGCGGTAGCAGTGGTGTGCTTCGTCGTTGAGCACCATGATGTTCTTCATGCCCATTAATTCGGGCATGACACGCTGCAGCATTTGCCCTTCGGTCTCCAGGGAGCTCAACTCTTCGCCCCTGCCTTGTAGAAGCGCCCGGCTGCCCCGGGATAGCTCTAGACGTTCGCGAAGTTTGAAGGCATGATAATTGGTAATTAAGATCTTAGCCCGCTGCAGGTCGGGCAACATATCATTGGGAACAAGTTCGCGGTTCAAGTAATAGTTGTTGGGGTCGTTTGGTAGAAGGACCTGCAACCGATCCCGAATGGTCAGACCGGGCGTAACGATGAGGAAGCCACGGGTAAAATTCTTGCTCCCCGGCCTGCGCACAGCGTTGATTGTCTGCCAAGCAATGAGCATGGCCATGACGGTAGTTTTACCGGCGCCCGTAGCCATTTTCAGAGCCAGGCGCCATAATTCCGGGTTGGTCACCTTGTTAACCCTTTCGAGGTAATCGAGAATCTCCCTGGCGGCTTTACCAGACTTCGGTGCAACCTCCGTCAGCCAGATAACTGTTTCAACCGCTTCTATCTGGCAGAAAAAGGGCCGAAAACTGTTAAACTTATGATGTCGCCAATGCTTCAGAAGGCGTGCAGTTTCAGGTGTCACTTTCCATTCGCTGGAATTTGGCAGGCTTCGCCACTTGTCTACGTGACGTCGGACCGTGTTAATCATGGGCGTAGGATCATACTGCTGCTCTTCTGTAGAAAGCCCTTTGCCTTCATTAAAGATGAGCCTCTGTTGATCCGGTTCACCTCTACGCTTTTTTGGCTTCGGTATGGGAGTAATAAATTCAGCCATACGTCGACTTTCAATTATTCTTTGTGTCGGCTGACCATGCTTATCAAGCTCCCAGTGCCGCGACGGATATTCGTAAGGTGAATTGAGAATTGGATCTTTAAAAAATTTATTTTCCATACTCTATTACTCCTCATTTAGTCGGTCACTGTTTCATTGCTTTCTCAATTTTTGCAACCAGGCTGTCTTTTCTTTTTTCAAAGAAGGTTTGAAAATCATCCGAACGTAAAGCATCAATATCGATAATATGGCTCTCAATGCAATCGTTCAGGTTAGCAGTATTGATGTTATGATTCTTTTCAAGGCTCTTTAGATAAATGCTGGGAGCATTACCACCGATGATACGGTTTGTTCTGCTAGATAACGGAGTTTTGTTAACAATTGAATTATAGAGACCCGGATCAATCCCCGTACGCTTACAGTAATCTACCGGGAAAATATGATGGATATCAATGCTGTCGTTGTAATAGACTGTTATGTCGATCGGAACTCCAGATAAGAAGTCCCGGCAACCTTCTTTCATCAATAGTATGTGCACACCTTTATAAGCAGCGCTGTTCCGAGTTCTTAAAGTCAGCAACCTGTTCGGGTCAAATGTAGCCTCAGTAATTGTATCGGGTTCCAGGCCGCCTTTTATCCATTCCACTACTTGTGGTAAATCTTTAGCAAATCTTGTTTCAATAGCACTTCCATATAACTCACCAAAAACACCACACCAAAACCATCGTGCTATCTTCTGTCTAACATCTAGGTTATGAGCTTGTGTACCCAATTCTACAAAAATTGCTGATAAGGGTATGAGTTGGGTGGCATAGGGTAAATCCCTAGCAGAGAAAACATTCTGCTCCATTAAAAATTTAGCCGCTTCATAAAACCCATTAGTAACTTTATCCGCCCATAATTTGTAGTCATTGAGTTCTAGTTTTAATATATCTTTGCGCTTACAGCTGACCGCGGCATTGGGGTTACGCTTTTTACGCTCATAGGTAACCAGCAAAGTTAAAGCCTGTAAAAAATCCGTGTTACTGAGGTTGCAAAGAATTGGATCTTTCTCAAAATAATCGGTGAGTACAACTCCACTTTCATTTTTTTCACCTTTTAAACGAAACAACCAATCTTTTCGCAACGAAAAGTTTTCCGCTGCAAAAGAGGCTGTCAGAAGTTCAAATACTGTTAAGGTAACCCCGCCTGTGTTTACGTTCTCAAACACTTGACAAACTGCTTCTTTAGGCGTTGAATTCAACAAAATTATTATCGGCAGTTGATATGAGTTGAAAGCATTAAAAGTGTCTGCCATTAATTTGCCCCATATAGCAGAACGCTTGGCTATTTCGGCGGTATTGCTAAAATAATGATTTTGCCAATTAAGCATTCCAGGAGGATCAAACAGCAAGTACACTGGAAGCACGCCTGCTTCACATTCTTTCTCAATGGTAGAATAGTCAGCGAGAATCTGATTGCCGGCACCCCTGACAACTTTATCTTCGGGAACAGATAAAACAGCTTCATCCTTATCACTCTCCGGATCTACACACTTTTCTAAATCGAGGTAGTACCAACGAGAAATTTTGTGGCCCCGTTCATCACGAGTTACTACCGGTCGTTTCGTACATAGCGCTTGATAAAGAGATGTCAGCCGCTGTTGTCCATCAAGAATCAAGCGATCAGCCTCAGTATTAGCCCTATCTAAATCCACACCTTCAACCAGACGTGGCTTAAAGCTAACATTGGGATTTCCTGTTTGCAGCAGCATGATTGCGCCAATAGGGTATGACTGTAATATACTAGTTAAAAGCCTGCGAATGCGTTCATCATCCCATACCCAGTCTCTCTGGAAATCGGGAAGTTGGGTTAGCCCTGATCCCACTGATTGGAGAATGCTGGTTAATAATTCTGACGTGCTATGGAATATAGTCGGCATTACAAATCACCTCTTAAGATTTACAATATTTTCGATAATTCCAGAAGATATCCTTGCATTAAAGTTTTGTCGCTATATTTCAAGTTGTTCTGATCTAAGTTTTGACTAAGAATATTGACTATTGATGTTCTTACTAATCAAAGTAAGAATTATGGATCAAGGCTGTAGCCTAGTTAATTTCATTTACATGCCTTATTAAGACAGATAAAACCTTTCTCTTCCATCTCATTAACAACACTGCTTATGTAACTTATCTCAAAATGAGGTTTAAGGTTGTGGATGAGTTTAATAAAATCGTCGCGACTTTGCTGTATTATGTTAAATTGCGATTCCCTATCAGCATAGATAATGGTCGATCTGAGTTCCAACTCCCTGGTGTTATAAGCACCAAATTCATTAACTGCTGCATCCAATTTTGATTCGGCACAGTGGATAGCATTAGCCGCTTTCTCACGAAAAAGATGATTGTCGGGCCCGGGTTTAATTATGTAACCCTTTGTTTCTGAATTAACAAAGCATATATCCAAGCCGCCATGATGTTCGATGATCTTTAAATCCCTGGACAGATCAAAACTATAAGGGCCGTAAGTGTAAAAACTATATTCGTAACCATAATCAACAGTATAGACTGCTTGCAAAAGATAGATCATTTTCTGAATGGCTGTCTTCCCAAATTGGGGTGAGATGGCTTGCATGCGTACTGTTAACTCCACGATTAAGCCATAACGCTCCCAGGGATACCCCTCCATACCCATTTCTTTTAGCCCTCCCCCAATAATTCACTCAGTAATTTATCTCTATATTTTTCTGCCTGTTCCCGGACCTCATTGTCAAAAAACTATAGGGGTATGTTGAAAATAGACCTGTGTAAACATCATATAGCGAGCAAGGATTAAGCCTTCCACTGCATGCCCGCCGCTTTCTTTTACAACCAGGATAGGCGCGGCAGTGTCCGGATCCGGCTTTACCAGTATTGTAACTAAAATCCTGTCAAGATCAAAACGGCCGTAGGCAACACCGATATGATGAGAATCCCTCAGTAAGTAGTCTGCCCTATCCGCATCCAGTTGGCTGTCAATGATATTGCGCCATAAAAGGAGTTCTCTACCCAAGCTGGGAATACCTTTAAGAAAATTGGCAACAGTATGAGCCTTAATCTCGTATTTATTAAGTGGATGAAGTTCAATAGTATCTTTCAGCATCAACTCAACGATTGCTGCCGAGTAATCTTCGTGTTTGTACGGTTTAGCCTTCTCTTTGTTCAGGAGCATCAAGCCCTCACCCGCATGAGAAAAAGGAGAATGTCCCAGATCATGAAGCAGCGCTGCCAGCCGGACTATCGTTTTCGCCCTTTCAAAATCCTCATCATTGTAGTTCAAAAGTTCCTTGAGATAGTGCTTCTGTCTATTTACGATCTGGTCAAACATTTTTGTTGCTACATGCATTACACCAATAGAGTGCTCAAAACGGGTGTGCATAGCCCCGGGATAAACCATTTCAGTTAATCCTAGTTGCCTGATGCGGCGCAGGCGCTGAAAAATAGGATGGTTGATGAGCTCCCTTTCCCAGTCATTGAACTGGATAAAGCCATGGATAGGATCCCTTATCTCATAAAGTTTAAGCATGAACCACCTCGGATATGTAGGACAACCCTGTTCTATTTAACCATTTTCCCCTAATGAGCTATGTACTCCCATACCGGTTCACGATGGCCGGCCCACAGTGTTAGTATTATTTTAATAGAATTCTCAAGAAGTCAATTGCTTTGCGCCGGTTCAAAAGTTCATGACAAAATTGATTTCGGTAGTGGCGAAGGCAACCATAGCAGCTGGCATCGGCTTCATCGCCGCCGCAATCACATCGTTCCAATCTAGCCAGCGCTGATTCAAGCAACATTTTCATGTTTTCTGCTCGTGCAATGCGGTGGGCATGACCGGCACCGCCTGGGACATCGTCAAAAATTACTATAGCCGGCTTGGCCGTATCACCGCCAAGATAATAAAGAACACCATCCAAGTCCTGCCTTTCAATATCCAGAGCCTCGCTGCAACCTTCCAACAGCGCATATAGCAGCGAATACCAGAAACCCCTGTCCTCGTTTTGATATCCTTCAAAAACCAGCATGGCCAAATCAGTTTCAAACTCGTGACCCAGAGAATACCATCCATGGAGAGTTCCGTTACACTTGTTGCCCCAAGCTTGATCATGTTGTTCGGGAGTTTTTTCATCCCCAACAAGGGCATAACCACACCTGGTGCATATTTTAAACTTTCTTTTACCGGCGTTATTAATAACCGCCAACTTACCGTGGGTGGCGGAAGTAACGGCAAGAGTCATGTCTTTTAGTCGAATTTCAACCTTGTTGCTGAGCCTGGCAACACCTGAATAATGGATGCGGGTAGTATAAGTCCTCTCCGGCCTTCGATCACCTGGTGTGGCAGGCGTTTCCCGGCTGGCAATAAATCCATAAGCAGGAATAATAAATGTTCCTTTGTTGTTACCCGACAGCGAGTTGCCACAGTTATTGCACTGCTCTAAAGGCTGGTTAAATTCAGCCCTACGACTGGTATAGCTTTGACAGTAGTCACAGATGGCATAGTGAAACCTTTCCCACTCCCAGCCACCTTCTCCCTGCATTTTGGGCGAACGCTTGATGTAGCGGCTGGTCCACAGCTTCCCTCCAGCTACCACTTCACTGCTTGGGGCATACTCGGAAAGTGCAATCCGCAGGTCTCTTTGCAGCTCAAGGCGCTGTGCTTCTACGCCATGATGAGTCAAATGCAGCTCTACCACGTCAACAGGAAAACCATACTTGGGAATAACATTTCGACTGGATAGAAAATCAAGTAACGGCTTCCTTTTTAATGTTCTGATCAGTCTTAAAATGTAATCGGAGGGTCTTTGCTCCTGTATGTGTATATTCATAACCTGCTGCAGCTGTTCAATATCTTCTTTGATTTCCTGGTAGGCTCTTGCGAGGACACCCTTCTCATCACCCAATAAGCCGTCTACCCAACCCCAGTTATCGATCTGCAATTGCTCGTACAGTTCTGGCGGTATAATGCGATTAAGAGATTCTTTTATATAAGCAGGTTTCTGCTCGATGAAAGCTTGGAGAAGCTCCGGCCCTGCGGGATCCGCCAAAAAGAATTCTTCAACATTGCCGAAGTATCTCGCATGCCGCTTCCAAAAGGCCGCCAAGACCACCGCGTATAGATGCCGTCGAGCCACTTTTTCATTAGCTATTTTAAAATAGGGTACGCCTATTTTGCCGGCAACCATGCGCCACGGCTCCGCAAAGTGGTTAAGGTCATGGGAGCGGCGCTGGGCAAAGGTCAGGGTAAAAGCGCTCGAGTCGGTGCGTCGGCCCGCACGGCCGGCTCTTTGCACGTAATTGGCTGCGGAGGGAGGCACATTTCGCATGAATACCGCTTCTAACTCCCCCACGTCCACCCCCAATTCAAAGGTAGTAGAACAGCTTAAAATATTAACCTTGCCACCGATAAAATCAGCTTGCAGCTTCGCCGCAGCCTGTCCGGTCAGCTGGGCAGTATGTTCTTCGGATCTTGCCGCCAGGGGAAGTGTTTCCAGGTAAAGTCTACGGTAATGGCCGTCAAGGACAATATCCGGATCGCAAAGTTCAAGAGTTCCATTGCAACGGTAGCTGGGACAGGTTCCCCTGATATTTTGCAGTGTAAGGCTGTGGCATTTATTGCAGCGGAACCAGGTAATTTCTTTGTTGATTACCCCCGGCTGCAATTCCCAAAAATTATACCTGATCCGGTAAGCAGTTCCTTCACCCTGAATATGCTCCTGGGTAAAGATATCTTTCCAGCAACTATGAGGATTTTCAAGGTCGAGAGAGCTATCCCAAAGACGCCGCAACACGGCGCGGCATTCATCAACGGTGGTGTTAGCACCAATTTTATTTGCAAGGCGAGTCAGGTAATCCAGTCGCGCGTTCATTCTCCCGCTGGCGGCAGAACTCCAACTGAGAATCCCTTTCTTGTGCACAGCCCGGTGCTCGCGGAAATAGTACTCACGGTTGCGCGGTTGAAAAAATTCATCTGTCGGTGCGGCATTGTCAGGAAACAAAATGGCCCCTTTTAACCTGAAGCTGCCGAGAAGCACTTGAAAAAGCGTCCATACTTCATCTTCTGACAAATTCCATGGTGAACACATCAGGGCTGGAGGTGCCGCCCAATAAGCCGGTTTCACCAGGGTAAAGCCAAGCAGGCCCAGCCCTTCTAAGCCAAGCCTTCGATCAAGGCCCAGCAATTCGTACATAAGCCACTTCCAGATCTCATTGACCTGCTCTTGATTACTCATTTCAGGAAAGAGGTTCAGCTCTTTAACTTTTCGCTGTAAAGGCTTGACCAGGTCTTGCAAGCGCCATTTGTTTTCAAGCACCTCTTTCCTGAGTTCCTTCAGAACCCTGACGATCAAGTTGCGCCGTAAAATCTGCAAGTAAGTCCGGTTGAAGTAAGGCGCGAAGAAGGCTGCATCCTGCCTGCTGTCCGAAAAAATCAAAAACTTGCGGGCAGCTTCAAGCTGAAACCCGCTTTCTCTTACTGATGAGACCCTGGTACTGCTCCATTCATCGCCTTTTTCTATTCGCTCTGATGAACTCCGTAGATATTCGAATTTGGGCCTTATTTGCTGATAAAGAGATGTAGCCAGTACACTGGCGGCTGCATCGGTACCCACCGAAAAACGCCTGAGCATTCCGTGTGGAGAAAAGCGGCCGCAAACGTGGCAGGTAGTAACTTTACCAACCTTGGAGGGGAGGAGATATACCTCCTGAAGTGACGGTTTTTCGCAACGGCACTGAAATAGCAGGACATTATGCCTGTCAATCTTGCCACATCTAACACAGAGCTTGTATCGTGCAAGGGTGTTCAAATTATTGGCTGCGCCCTGAAATCCCACCTCTTCATCTTCATCCAACTCTTCAACTACTTCCGTATCTGCCGGCATCAAATAGGTGATTGATTGTCGATCTTCTTTTGGTTGGGCAAAATAATTGCCGTCTTCTGAGGACTGAATTTCACCGGCAAGATAAGCGGCACCGCACGTGTAACATACAGCCAGCTCTGCCACCTGGTATTCGACTCCCGACTTCTTTACCTTCTCATGTCGAGATAAAAAAAGCTGCTTTTGCGTCGCTAAGCTGAGGTAAGCCCCTTCAATAGCCCGGACGAAAACGTGGTATCTTGCCGGCAGCAAGGCTTGATTATCTCCGCCAGGGCGCGCTTTTACGGCCAGATCCACCAGGGCGGCCACCAGCCTGGCCGCTTCCATATCTTCGGAAGAAGCGTATTCCGGGAAAATCTCAGAAGCCGCCTCGAAGAGGTATCGCGGTTCCTTCTCCAACTGCTTCTGCAATTGAATTAAATTCAGATCGCCCTTTAAAACCTCGTAGAGAAATAATGAAATATCACGTTTGACCCCGCATTTTGACTCTGCCTCTTCAAGAATTGAAACAGGAATGCCGGCTTCTCTTCCACTTTCCGCCAGCCGGGGCAGGATAGTATCATCAGCAAAATCCCGGTTAACAATAGATTGCCATTTAAGATATACTTCCGGATCAGGCCGTCCCCACCCCCGTTCTTCCTGGGCCACCTTGCGTCGTGTGGCACTAATTATGTCCTTGTCAGCAAAAGGCTCCCCGAAGAGACGGCTGGCAAAGAGGGCTACACCGCTATAATCCTCTTCACCCTTGCCAAGTGTAGCGCTGGTGGCTATACAGCAGAGCCTGCCCGGTTCGCTATTCGCAACCCGGTCTTTTAATCTTCGCAACAGCATGGCAATTTCGATGCCTTTGGCCCCGGTATAGGTATGGACTTCGTCAAGAACAATAAAGCGCCAGTTTCCAGCATAAGGGCCGTCAAAGAAAACGTTATCCTGGGGTCTCAACAAAAGGTATTCCAACATTGCGTAGTTGGTAAGCAGAATGTGGGGAGGCCGCTCCCACATTTGTTCCCTTGAAACCATTTCATTGGGCAAGGGCTCCTGGTTAAACATCTTACGATAGAGATCTACAGCTGCCTTGTGTTTTTCTTCCGTTTCTCCGGTGTAACGCCCGAATGTTATCTCGGGGCAGTTGGAGAGCAATTTTCTTAACCGGCTTAGCTGGTCGTTGGCCAGGGCGTTCATGGGATAAAGCAGCAGTGCCCGCACACCCGCATCCAGCCTGCTCTCTTCTTTTTGGCGCAGCAGGTGATTAAGTATGGGAAGAATAAAAATCTCAGTTTTGCCGCTTCCGGTGCCTGTTGCCACTACAATGTTGCGGTTATCGGCGATAACTTTGCGGATAGCGGTTGCCTGATGCCGGTAGAGCGGTCTTTTCAGAGGCAGCGATTCACTTTCCAAAAGACTGAAACTGCCGGCCAATAACCCCTCGTCAATTAAGTCCTGCAAGGAGGTATCTTCCATAAAAGGAGGCGTTGCTTCCAGGATTGGCCCCTTGACAAAGCGTCCCGGCTTGAACAGCTCCTGGCGAAATGCATTACGCAAACCTTCGTCACGAAGACGGAAAGTTGTGTCCAAATAGTTTAAATAGCTGCGGTTTATAGCCTCGGTAGCTTTTATCGGATCTATACTCACAGTCATCTTCCCTCCTTCTGTAACAATCCAGCTTGCAGCATTAATCGAATCCACTCTTTTTCCTGAGCTAGCAATTCCATTGCGATTATTGAAACATTACGATTATCTTCAGGCAGGGTACTGCTTAAAGGAATACTCTTACTGTTAAACAGCGGAATCCATTTTATTATTGGAAAGGCGGTATTTATCTTCTGCAGCCAGGGCCAAATGTCCCATACTACGGCCAACCTGGCTTGTATTGTTTTGAAATTGGGTATAAAGCTCTTGCACGAAGGGCTCTCCAGTATGCTGGAATGTCTGTACCAAGCTGCTGTGTCGGGTAATAGTGTATTACAGCTTGTACAAAAAGCTCCACTCTTAAGCTTTATGGTGATTTCTTTTTGAACTGCATCTAACTCCAGCTTGGCTTCCTCATTGGCACCATCATCCAAGCAGATTTTAAAGAAGACTTCGCGGCGCCCTTCTTGCAAAGCTTTAATTATTAAAGCTCCATCAGAGGCATTGAGCGAAATATCGTGCTGAAAATCTTTTGCTTCGATAAGTTTCACTATGGCGATCTCACTGTCGCCTGCCTGCACTGCCTGGCTGGTCTCTTCATCCAGATAAAAATTTATTGGAGCCGGTTCGGGAAGCACAGCGTAAATGTATATAACAGGTTCCGCCAGTATTTTTATCCCGATCCAATGAGATGCTCTTTTAGGAACTGCAACAGTCGCCTGGAATAAGCCGCTCTCTCCTGTTGCTGTCTTGTAAGACGAAGAAAACCAATTTCGATCTTTTCTGCCGATAATCTCAATTTCAATGGGCAAGCCGTCTCCGTCACCCGAGACCTGGCCCCAAACCTTCAGTTTGTTATCATCCAGCCATCGGGCCTCCCACTGGGATATATTAACAGGAGTATCCAAAATCTCTACTGCAGCAATATTGGTGACATTTCCGGGAAAAACCAGCTTGGTATGACTTGAGCTCCAGGGGCCGATCACAGCATACTCCAGCACGTAAGGTCCCTCGGGAAGCTCTTCTGCTTTAACCGTGATATTCATTTCACTCGCCCCGTCGGGAATAAATGATTGCATCACGGGTTCTAACCAAGGCCTATTTTTATCCCAGAATCTAAGCACCCTGCCCTGCGCCTTGCCAAGATCCTTCCAGGATATGGCAAGATGTCGCATTCCCATTTTTACTTTCTGCCTAAAAGTTATGTCTTCAACTGTCCATGCTGTCCTTACCCGAAACAGCACGCTGCTTGCAATGATCTCTTTAGATTTGTGGTCCATGATAATAAGACGAAAAGACTGTAAGCCGGGGCTGGCTCTTAGCGTATCGGTAAAAGGCAGCAATTTAAATTGAACCAATCCCTTTTTTATTTCGGCTTCGTACTTTTGTTCCGCACCCTCTAGAAAAAGTTGGATGCGTCCTTTCAAATAAAAGGGCACAGCGATAAAAAGGCGCAGATCTTTGGCATCGCTCCAATCGCCAATCCAAATTTCACCAACCTGCTGGAACCAAGAATTATACAAATCATCACTTAAACCCTCAATGCGCCAGCGAAGTCGAGGCACCTCAATAAACAGGGGCAAAGAGGAAAATACGTTTTCAAACGTGTACCAGTTCAGTGTACCGCTTACGTAGCTCGCTGTCTGCTCTGTTGATACTACAAATTCATTATTCGCCACTTCTTGCAGTTTTGCCGGAGAATTAACCTTAAATGATACACCTCTCGGGCAGCGTATACACAGCTCAACAGACTTTTCTTCTCCGCCAGGAATATACAGAGCAGGCGAAAAAAACGATTCAAACTCGGATATGAAACTGATATCAAAGCGATATTTTTGCTTTTCTGGGTTCAGCAAGGTAACCGTGTAGCGGCCACATTGTTCTTCTCCTAGCAAAGAAGCCTGATCCAGGGACAAAATAAGCTTAAATCCTTCTTGCTCCTGCAGATTTAATTCATTTAAAAAGCATTCCTTTTCTTCTCCTGGATAACCGGCCCGAGGCCTGGAATAAACCATCCATTCATGCAGTTTATTGCAGGCTTCTGGGGGTAAAAGAATCTTTACGCTACTTTTCAAGTAAAGGGGATTGATATCATCAACCATTACGCCATCAGCTTTTTGGCCCTCCAGGCGCGGTGTCAACAGCACATCTTGACTTAAAGTAAGGTAATGTTCTACACCCTTTTTATCTACAATGCATAACAGGTCTTCATTTATGGCTTTCAAATTTACAAGTTGCAGGTAGTAGGGTTCTGATAAATGGGCAGAGTTTTCTTCCAATGGCCTGACGCCAGGCTTTATATAGCAGCCCATAGGCAAAAGAAACCAAACTCTTTCACGTGGCAAAGGCTCACCGGCTACCACGTTACCGTATTCATCAAAGAACAAGAATGGCATCCCGTTAAACGATAGGGGAATCTGCCAGGTCCCCAAAACTTCTTCTCCCTGACCTAGGTTTACTTCAATGGTACCGCCCAATTGAGAAACGGGGCAAGTGGCCGGTTCTGTTTCACCCAGGTCTGCTTCCTGCAAATAAACCTTCAAGGGATACCTTGCCGTTTTCTTTTCACCGGTTTCACCGGTAATATGACTTAATTCTACCCAGGCTTCGTGAATGCCGGATAATTTAAACCTCTGACGCGGCAAGTATATGCCCAGGTTTCCAGCCTGATCCAGCTTTAGCTCCGGTGAAGACAGCCTGGCCCTGGTTAAACCCTGGACGACATTTGTGCCGGTTGATTTGAATTGCCTGTCATCCCACCAACGGTAAAACGCATTTACCACCCTTGAGGGCAATGATATCTCTTTACCCACAGGCAGAGTCTTTCCGGCCATTGTTTGCGCAGTCAAAAGGACAGACTCAAAAAGCCATTCTTCGGCCCATTCCCCACCGTACAGGAGAAAACGACGGATGGGTTTGTCCAGGTAAAAAAGAGGCCTGGACATATTTTGCAAAGCGTTTTCTTTTCTCAAAAGCTCCCTGGCATTCTTTTCAGACAGCGAATTTAGCTTGCGTAATAGCTCTTGTAACTTTTCCAGGCTGTAAGTCTTCAATTCATCAGCATAGCCCTGTTCCTCTATTGCAGTTAGTTCACGCTGCAGTTCTTCAAGGCGGTTTTGTTTTAGCCGCATTTGGCTTAAAAGCTCAGCTCCACGATGCAAGTCGCCTTCTCCCAGCGCGTAGGCAGCCTGGTTAAGTTTGTTAATTTTCTCTTGAATCTTTTCTCTTTCAGCTTCCAGCTCATTTAATTCTCGTTTGTAAACATCGAGCTTCAGTTCAGCCTCCTCCGCCTGCTTTTTTTTGTTAAAAGCTTCATCGACGGAGTTTTGAACAACGCTCAATGTTCTTTCCAGATTTTCTTCACAAAGCTCAAGGTCGCTAAGTGTGAACGTAGCGGCGGTTTCAGCTAAATTTTGCTTCCAAGAGCCAAAACAATTTTCAGCTTCGGTTAAACGAACAGTTATATCAAGGTATTCTTCATATTCTTTGCATAATGTATTTACAGCAGCCTTTATTTCCCCGAAAGGTTTATCCCAAAAGGACGCCTTGGGATTGTATAGATTTCCAGCCAACCGGTAAACTTTTGCCCTTAAGTTAGAAATCAAAAGTTGAAGTTGGGCAAATTTCTGCGTCATATGCTTAAGCTGCCTAGCTTGTTTAGCCACCAGCCTGTTATCAAGCAGGTAGCGACGCCAGGCAAGTCCCAAAAGGGTTAGTCCAAGAGCAGGTATAAGCCATAAAATCGGTTGAGATGATAACACAACAGATAATATAGCCCCGGTGATAAGCAATGACAAACCGGACCAAAAAAGTAAACTTAACCGGGCCGGCTTAATCTCAATGCATGAAGCTTCTTTTTCTTTTTTTGACAGCCTGTCCCACAACTTAGCGCCCTCATCCAAGCTAGCCAACAACTCATCCCAGCAGATTTTTTCCAGCGTGGCTTCTAACTGGCTAGGCCCGTATGGCTCTGATACCATTTTTTTTAAGCAATGTTGCAAACGTTCAATACACGACTGGCGCTTTTCCCGAAGAGTAGCTATGTTTTTTTCTACATTTGAAAATTCTTCTCTGTACTCTTGTATCAACTCTTTGACGCTGTCCGCCACTTCAACAATCTGCCTATTTGCTTGATTGTAACTTTCAATGGCTCCTAAGCATTCCGATATTTGCTCTTTTAATTTTTCTTGTTTTAGCTGAATGCTTGCCAGCTGCGACAGCAATCTATCCTGCGTTTTTTCATAGTCGCCGGGCAACTCAACTGAAAGCTGCTGCAAGGAGCCAAGTTGCTTTTGCAATTCATGAATCTCTTTTTTAATCTTTAACAGTTTCTCAACCCGAGCTTGCTCTTTTTGCAATCGATTTTGTTCTTCCTTTAGTTTAAGGCTTTCCCTGGCAAGCTCGCGATTTTTATTTTCCAATGTCCTCAGTTCAGATAGATAAGCTTTGACTTCATCCTTATCAATTAAGTCTTTCATAACGGTAGGCTGAACCAACTGATCAAAATACTCATACAAGCAGCTCTGGGGTATGCCGCCGTGCAACAAAATATTGGCGATATATCTGTGAGCTTCCGAGCTTTGAAAGACAGGTTTTTGCTGCCGCCTCAAAAAATCAATGAATTTTTGCCCTACCTTGACCTGCCAGTTTGGATCAGTCAAGCCAACATAATCAGCCAGCGTGGCCCAGTAATTGCCTTCAATGTAAAAGTAGATCCCATGGCCCACCAAGTAGCAGGCCAAGGTGGCGGGAGTACTTTCTGCTAAATACTTGATTCCTTTAGGAAGATTGTTTTTCAAGCGCTCCTTGATTAATGCACCCAGCTTTAAGACTTCTTCTTCAGTAAGTTCAACCTGGCCGATAAACTTTACCTTTCTGACAGCCTCTGCCAGAAATTTTTCACACTCTACCAGGCTTGAGCAATTTGCCAGCATATAATCACCTTACCTTTTGCATATTGCTCCTAGTTCTGTGAGAATTCTAGCTGTTTTCCCTTAGGGGGCGAACAAAGCTCCGAGCTTCTGTTTCAGCTTTGACTCTTCGGTATAATCTGCCCGCAGATATATTTTGAATTGGGAAATTGGAATTTTATATGATTCAACATTTTTATTATTAGATTGCGGATGTCGTTCGCGCTAAAATTTGTTTCAACATACAGATCAATTTTTCTTAGTTTTCGTGGTGCCCTCATCGAGCCGGGATTCCCGGTTAAAAAATATTTCGATATTCTGCCATTTAACCTAGGTATATCAGGAAAAGTAGTTATAATTGCCGGGTTGATATCGGCCAAAATATTACTGTTTCAAGAAGCACAGTCTTCCATTCTCTTGCCAGCACTTTTTTATCTTTTAGTTCACAGGCATATGGCCTTTTATGTATATAGTTTTCATGCAAAGTATGGGCGACAGTATTATCCACTTCGTATTCGCTGTAATTTGGAAGTGTTTTTTCAATATTCTCCAGCCTTTCATCTTCAGATACCTGCGCAATATCATCAAGCTGGAACAATTCTAGTTGCCTTTGCAATTCCCTAGATATATTGTAGCTGCTAATGCATAATGTCCAGAGATAGACGGTGTTAAATGTCCTTGGTTTGACGGAATGCTGACAAAATACCCCCTGGGGCATTACTAGCTCAGCAATTTCCCTAGGGGGTTTTGA
>Ga0116165_1000526_pt1 | contig 31977 bp, 28 predicted proteins | sample AD_JPNMR1_MetaG_FD_89885 | JGI IMG/M metagenome (GOLD analysis project Ga0116165, IMG submission 89885) | Active sludge microbial communities of municipal wastewater-treating anaerobic digesters from Japan - AD_JPNMR1_MetaG | ecosystem: Engineered > Bioreactor > Anaerobic > Digestate | place...
ACCACGATTCGAGAAGATCTTATTCAGTCAGGAAATTATCACCCGGATACCCGGCTGTATGCACCTGGTTCACGGTATCGAATAAAACTTCATCGGTTTATGCGACGGATAATGCCTGAAAGTTCCATTACTACGAAATATCAGAAAAAAATAGAGATTGATCTCATCTTTGCAGCAGTTGCAGTATACATAACATCGTCCGCTGTAATTGAATACCTGAAACAATTATCCAGGTGGGTATGCCTGGATGTGTCAGAGATTCAGGAAATCATCGGTACATATTCAAAATTTCATGAGAAAGCTTCATCATTTCTCATATCTGAAAAAAAGGACTCATTTCACAATATATCATTCGTAACGGAATATCTGGCTGAAACAGTTGCAAGAGCAGGGATAATCCATATGCTCAGTCATAGTCTTGACAAAGGGATAGGGGATGAAAAATCAGTACGCCATATGATTGAAATTCTTATCCGGGAGAAGAATAAGGCAAGAAGAATAAAATGGAAGGATAACTTATAAACCGCCTCCCTTTCGTTGAGTATTTTGCAGTTTATATCACAAATTTATTCATTTCCTGGGATATCTTCTGAAGCGATACAGATGCATCAGATATTGTTCTTGTTACCTGATCGATCGATGAACTCATCTCCTCAGTTGCAGCTGAGGATGTGATAGCCTCCTGGGCCGTATCCCTGGCAATGATTTCAAGTTCATGGACACTTGCCGTGATCTCCTCCACACTTGCAGCCTGTTCTTCAGTATGTGCTGCAACATCGCTGATTCTCTTTGAAGCAATCTCAATTGAATCTGCAATATGTTCAAAAATATTCATCATCTCCTTGACGGCGGCATCACCGGTCGTGACGTCTTCAAGGGATCGGTTCATTGAAGACGTGACATTTTTGGATTTTTTCTGCAGAATCGCGATGAGTTCAGCAATACGTTCTGCTGATATCCGTGACTCTTCTGCAAGGGCCTTCACCTCATTTGCAACCACTGCAAATCCAAGGCCCGCATCACCTGCCCGTGCAGCCTCTATCGCTGCATTTAATGCAAGGAGATTGGTCTGGTCTGCAATCCCGCTGATGAGTTCAACAATAGAACCTATCTCCCCCATCTGGTCATCTATCTCCTGTACGACCTGGTTTGTCTCTTCAAATGACTGTTTTATATTTTTCATTCCCTGATCGGTTTTATGGACCAGTTTCGTTCCTTCGATCGAGAGATTGTTCGTTTTCTGGGTAAGACCTGCAACATCGGTCGTCTCGGTTGCAACAGAAGAGACTGCTGCTGCAAGGTCATTCATCGCCTGTAAAATCTGTTCTATTCCACGAGAGGATTTTTCAGAAAGATCACTTACCTGGTTTGCATTAACGGCCACTGTCCGTGAACCTGCTGCAATCTCTTCAGAACTTGCATTCGTCTCTTCCATTATCCCAAGAAGGGATTCAACCTCATTGCGAACCTTCAGAATTGCAGATCCCATCTCAGTTCCAATGGTATTCAGAGCATTTTTAAATGGGATAAAATCTCCTTTCACCTCTATTGTATCAGAAAACCGGGAGGAGAAGTTTCCGTTTGCGTATTGTTTGGAAAGAAACATGGCTTCATTGATTGGGACGAGTAAATTCTCAAGGGTTACGTTAAAGCCATGAATAATATCCCTGTATCCTCCCTGAAATGCAGACTCATTCCCCCGGATGGAAAGATTCCCTTCTTTTGCTGCTGATACTAGTTTTTCCGTCTCATCGATAAGGCTGTTAATCGTATATGCAGTATCACGAAGTGCAGGTCCAATCTCATCCTGATCATCCATAACCGGGATTTCAGAGACTCTCTCGCCCCGTGCAATCTTTTGCATGGAACCGATGACATGCTGTTGCAGATTATCTGCAAATGAGTCCATAATATCTGCCATTTTTCCGATCTCATCTCGGCGACTCATAAAAAGCCGCATTCCAAGATGACCTGCCTTCATCTCCTGAATCATGGTCACTACCCTGGAAAGGGGTCCAGTGATACTCTTGGTGAGAAGGAGAGCAAGCCCGATGCCACATATCAGGGTAAGGAGGACTATTATGAGGAACAGGAGTGAGGAAACCTGATACTGCTGGATAATCTCATCCTTTAATGATTTTGATTTCACCTGATTGTACTCTTCCAGTTTATCGAGAGCATCCTGTGCTGCATCTCTGGGGATTTTAAAATTATCACTATATATACCTTCGAGTGCTGCCTCCTCCCTCCCGTTTGTCATGTGGTCCATGACCGCACGTAATGACTCTTCAAAAATTGGCCAGTTTTTGTTGAATTCATTGATATATTCCGTTTCTTCAGGAGTAAGAGACTTGCTTTGATACGTCTGCAATTTACTTTTGATATTGGTTATCTCGTCATCAATCTCTGCAAACTTATCTTTCCGCTCATCTTTGGCGAAAACAGTTTTGTAGATGTTTATCCGGATATTAAGAAAACTGTTGTCGGCATTTAATAATTGATCCAATGACACAAGATTGTCATCGTACATCAGGGTTGCTTTCTCGGTCATCTGACCCATTGCATTATACCCGACGAGGGCAATTATAATGGCAAAAAAGATGATACATAAAAACCCCCCAATCAGTTTCTTTTTCATAGGAATGTTATCAAGAAACATCGTTATCATCTCATGGTTGAGTAAGTAGTAACTATTTAGATTCCCATAAAGATATGGTTCACCCCACTACCCGTTCCTGTCTTCGTCTTCATCATATCGTAGCGCTTTATGTAGGGTCGGTTCTGGGATGCGGGGTTCTTATTCTGCCCGGGCTTGCTGCGGAGATAGCAGGGCCGGCATCTCTGATATCGTGGATAGGTATCATAGTTTTGGCATTTCCGATGGCTCTTACCATGGGGATGCTCCCAGCCCGGTTTCCAAACGACGGTGGGGTATCGTATTTTGTAACCTATGCATTCAATGAGAAAATGCCACATTTATCCTGACATACATGGGAGGTTGCGCCGCCGGGATTGTTTTACTGAAGGATAACCGATATGCAGTATGTATGAGTATTTTTTCTCTTCTTTTAACATCGGGTGTTCTCATCTTTGTATCATGGGCGATTGTATTTCCAATAGCGATAACCATTCTGTGGGGTATTTTTGTAATGAGAAAAAGAAGAGATAATTCCTGCTCAGAAAATAAAAATTAAATAATGGATTTAATCCGGGGTATCATTTTTTGGCGAGACCAAATACGCATTCATAATAACAGTGAGAACAACTCTCCCCAAATAATATGCAATCGTCTGTTTCTTCACTCATGTCATACGATTCACAATCACAATTTCCACTGTCTCCCCCGCATTCATAGTAGCATTTTGAGCACCCGGTCCCATAATAGATACAATCGTCCGATTCGTCAGTATATTTGTCATACGTATCGCAGTCACAAGCCTTTGTTCCGCCATAATAGGGGCGGTAGAATATCTGTACCTGCCCGCAATAATTTGAACCTGCATTGTTTGACCAGGTACTCTCATCTGAATCCTCAACGACATAGGTTCCTTTCCTGATAACCGCATCTGTATGGGCGACCCAGTATGCATTTGGCACTCCACCCATTCCAGGTTCCCCTGTTGTCTTCCAGGGACCATAGGTCATGCCGTCATTCATATTCCGAAGCATAATCTCTCCGGTAGAACTGGTTCCCTGACCATAGTTCCAGTGATATGTAATGATTTTACAGATGTATACGTCAGTATTGAAAGTCACCTGCGGTCTGCACTTTGCGTTATTCTCCACCCCATCCAGATTTCCGTTATCATACTTTTCAGTACAGTCGGTTGACTCAGGTGGTGTTGGTTTGTTATCCGTGCCTCCTTTTGTCTGAATACAGAAAACATACCGGTGCTGCTTGTCATAATTGGAATAAAGAGTATATGCGTGATTATCCGGTAGGTCTGGTGGTGCAAAGGATCTATCACTTCGAATGGTTATGGTTCCTCCATCACGAAACTCAATATCATATCCTTTTCCTGCCTCAAACGTTACCGGTCCGTATTCCTGCCAGTTCCAGTTTGCCGGCTGCCCGGACTCAGGAGTTGTGAAGTACCGCTCAACCTGAGCATAGGTGATCATATAACTCCCCGGCGGGTAATGTGAACCTGCCATTGCCACCTGACTTGGTTCAATCGGACCCCAGTAATCCACACAGGGTTTCGCTTTTGAAGAACTATCCGTTGGACCTGATGTGGATGTACTGATACAATATGCATATGCCCGTTCGCCATCAGAATTGGTAAACGTCGTGTATGCATATCCTGCCGGAAGATCAGGTGGAACAGATGATGACGATGATATTGATGCACCCCCGTTCTTAAAGGTAATGTGATAGGTTGTTCCAGCATTCATCTGTATGGGGCTGCTCTGTTGCCAGTTCCAGTTGAGTGGTCTGGACTCTTCAGGTCCAAGGGGTTTTGGCGGGCTTTGTGCATAATAGAGAACATAATATCCTGGTGGATAAAATGTACCGGCCTCCTGTATACCGGTTGGTTCAATCGGACCCTGTGGTGTACAGGGGATTGCTGATACGTATCCAAAGAATGGGATAAGGAGAAGAATAAAGACAATAATGCCATATCTGTGCTGGAACATCGCCCGCGGCATATATTTTTTCATGATACACCTCCACAGGGATCTGGATATGATGATCATCCATAACCCTGAATAATGGAGTAATGAGAATAAGATGTAATAAACTTTTGCACAATTGCATTACATTTATTTTATAAAAAACGCAAAAATCATAGGTTATTATGTGATGATCATCTCTGTATGAGCAGTTTGATCTCGCGGTTTATCTCACCCTTTTGGTATACTCTATACCTATCTTCATATTCAAATGCGGAATGAAATAATAATGTGTATTTAAATTATGCAGATTTTCTGGCATTGATCAGAGTTCCTGAAGAATTCGGATAATAAAAGATGTTGGATTATTTCCTGAATTGTGAAGGAAAGAGTTCCTCTTTTCCCGGTAGCCGAAGAGCTGCCCAGTATTCCTCGATAAAATCATTATCCACCAGCAGATCGATGTATCCCATCCGTTGTGCAATATCAACAGCCTCATGTCTTGCAGATACTGACAGGAGACAGGCATACGCTCCGGCAAGTGATCCGTTTCCGATACGATGAAATTCTGCGTTTGGAAATTCCGGAAGGATTCCAAATGATATCAGGTGATCAATATTCCCAAATGTTCCAAACGCTCCTGCAAGGAATATATGATGTATGTCGCTGGGATGCAACCGGTATTTTTGAAGAAGAACAGTAATCGCTGCAAGCACAGCAGCTTTTGAGTCCATAAGGTATGCCATATCCTGACTGGTAATAACAATGTCCTTCCCGGTTGCAGTCTGCTGCGCCGGAACCAGTAAAAATTCAAGACCATTCTCATCTGATCGCACTCCCGGTGCATGCTCGACAAATTTTCCGCTAAAATCAAGAATGCCTGCCTGAGCCAGTGCAGCTGCAGCATCAATTATCCCTGATCCACAGATCCCTTTCGGCTTTGTATCACCGATAACATGAATGGTGACATGACCATCCGGAGAGATGGTAACCGCATCAATAGCACCCTTCATCGCCCTCATTCCTGATCGCAACCCCGCCCCCTCAAAGGCAGGGCCTGACGCACATGAGGTAGAAACAAGCCAGTCTTTATTCCCGAGAATAATCTCCCCATTTGTACCGAGATCGATGAGAAGGGAGTTTTCTTGTATCGTGTGCATCCCTGCAGCCAGGACATCCCCGACGGCATCACCACCAACAAATCTGCTCACGGCAGGAAGACAAAAGACTCTGACATGTGGAGCTACCGCAAGGGTGCATTCCTGTGCAGTCAGTATGATTGGACTGTTCGGAATGATTGCATCGACATATTCCAGCGGTGATGGATCTTTTCCGGCAAAAAGCCATGTCATGACGGTATTGCCACCAATGCATACATCGTGTATATCGGTATCCAAAATTCCTGCATCTCTCGTCAGTTTGTGGATAACTTCATTGATACTCCCAATGGCTGCTGCCTTAAGTTCCAGTCGTCCTTCTTCCTGTCTTCCTATCGCAATTCGTGTAACCAGTTCCTCTCCAAGGGTTATCTGGCGGTTCAGCGTTGAAGCCCGTCTGATTACTTCACCGGTAAGCAGATCAATGAGAAGACCGACAACGGTTGTCGTGCCAAGATCGAGAGCAACACCAAACAAACTCCCCGTCGTATCCCCTTCTTCGAGTGCAATAACCTTTTTTGTCCCTCCCTCCTCAGCAATTACACCGGTTAGGGAGCTGGAAGAATTCATGATACAAGACCGCTGTTCTTCAGTCATCACTGGTCGTACACCGGTATATCCGGAAAACCGGATAGAAGGCCCAAGTACTGCTGTCGGACCGGATGTATTTTTTTCAACCAGATATTTATGAACCGACGGCTCAATGGTTCTGATACTCCGGGCAACATCAAGAAGGATCTGAGGGGAATCAATTCTGCTCTCTATTGGAATGGTAAATACAGCATCGCTCCACACCCTGACCAGGCATGCAAGACAGTACCCTTTCCGTTGTTCATCAAGGGTAAGAAATTTTGCACAGACGGAACCTTCTTCGGTAATCTTTCCTGATACTTTGATAACCCTGCATTTTCCGCATGTGCCTTTCCCACCACAAATCGCCTCAAACTGAATACCTGCTTCACGTATGGCATCAAGAACGGAGGTTCCGGCCGCGACGGTCACCATCCGGTTCATCGGCTGAAAAAGTATTGAAACTAAAGAACTCACGATTATTCTTCCGATGGAGGCCAACGCTCTCGAATCATCTGTCCAATTCCGGATGAGTCCCGTGGCCCGACCAGGACCCGCCAACCGGTCTCATCCTCAGTCTCTCCTGAAAGCCGGGCAGCAAGACCAGGAATAATAAGAAACCGGTGAGATACTAAAGAATCAGCCTTGAATTGTTTTAATGATTCGGCAATCTTTGAGGCGGTCAGATATCTGCCGGCAACAGCAGCCTCTACCGAGAGTCCGCTGGTGTCAATAACGATAAGATAACAGTCAATTTTTGCAGCTTTGATATCTGATTCAACGGTGAAATATGTCAGGGCATAATTTGAGGTGATAAGAACCGGTGCATTCTTGTCAGGATTGCCAAATGTTCTAACGCCGGGATCAACCGAGACCGGTTTTCTCGGATCAGTATAGAGACCAAACCGCCAGATTAGCTGGGGAAGAAGCGTCCATCCCTCAATGCTGTGCATAATGAGGATATCAGCATACCTGGTGATGAGCATGGATGCAAGATAGGCCTCCTGCCACCGGTTTAAATTATCGGATAATTCCTGACCATTCCAGACCGAAATTGGTGTTCCAAGGAGAGGATATCCAAACAACGTATCAAAATTCCGGATTGCGGTCTTTCGAATCGTGGTAAAGAGATGAATGGTTTTTCCAATATTCTCACTGTGAAATGTCCCGGGATCAAGGACCATATCTTCAATACCCCATTCCTGTAATGTTCGTACCAGCGTACGGAGGAGTGACAGGTCTCCTGGTGCGGATACCACAATCGGACATCCGGACTGGAGCACAATTTCACCCATCTCCTTCCAGTTATCTCTGGTTATTGCGAAAATGAGGGGCTTTCTTTCGGAGCAGACCGCTAATCCGGCTTTTATAATCGCAGGGTTTGTGCTGCATAGAATGAGGGGAAGATCAGAATATCTGCATGCAGACCTGACGACTTCCTGGAATCGTTCAGGATTTTGTGTGACTGAACGAATCGCAAGTGCATCAAGTGTTAGAGTTCTGCCGATGTATGTGTATTTGAAATCCTGAATTTTTGAAATTCTTTCATTAATCTGTTCGTCATTCAAATCATCGGCAATATCGATAGCAATGGGCGGGGGGTTCTGATAGGTGAATTCATGCCTGTACAAGACATGTTTTCCCCCTACCGCCAGACGATGGGTATCGGTCCCAAAATGAATCGTACGAACCGGAGGGGCAAGGAGATGTAAAAGTTTTTTCAGATCCTTCTCATATTTTTTTGTCAGAAGGGGGGGACACCCTTCAATGACTGCTTCACCGTTGACGACCCTGGTTGCAAACGCCATACAGTTGGGTTCACCACATGCTGCACAATTCGTTCGTGGCAGGAGTTTGTACACGTCAATGGGACTGATCTCACGGATACTTTTTCTGTGTTCATCGGTCATCCTGTCCACCTCACATCGGTATGGATACCCAGTCAGCACATCCTTCTTTTTCGTCTGTCTTTCGCATAAGCCGTCCTGCAACCTCACGAAGGGTTGTGACTGCCAGTGGATGCATCATTAAAAAGATATCCACACCGGCAAGCAGCAAAGTAAGCCCCCCGATGGTCTCCCATAATGGCCCCCTGAGATCGTTTTTCCCAAATTCCGGGCCCAGATCCATCCATGCTTCCCGGGCTGACCAGGCATTCGTACAGGCAGAGATGGTTGGATGAGAGAGTTCCATATCCCCCATTAATGCTGCAAACCGTGCCCGTTCATGGATTGAAAAGGAATATTCAAGACCATATCCAAGGGCGACTGTAGTCAGGTCAATCAAAAGCCGTTCCGGAGGGAAATATTGATATATTCGTCGATTCAGCTCCTTTGCACTATTAAGGTCAAGCCCGGTAAATGCAAGCAGACAATGACCATGTTTGTCTGCGGCCTTGCAGACCGGTTCAAGTGTTTTGGCATCTGCCATATCCGAGGTGACCGAGTTGAGAAGCAGTCGTTCTCCTTCAGCCATCGCTGCAATCTCGGTAAAGGTCTCTGCATCCTTTTTTGGATCCCCGCATCCACCGATGATAAGAGGAACATCAACAGCCTGCAGAACTTCCTCAACCGTTCGTGATGCTTCACGGGGAGATCTGTTCTGAATGAGCGGATCCGTCGAGAGGAGATGTACGGTGACCATATCAGCCCCGAACTGCTCAACATTCATTCGTGCCCATGCTGCTGGATCATCTATCACGTCGGTCAGATGACTTTTGAGGGCTTTTGGCATCGGGACCCGGGTATCAAAGACATCCAGAGAGATGACCGGAGGGTGGACTGGTGGCGAATCCGGGTGGGTAAAGGGAATTGATGTCGATCCTCCGACAGTCACCGTTCTTGCCCGGGTTCCTCCCTCGGTTTTTGTTGCTCCAAGGGTGACCTCTCGAATCTGCGATGGAAACACATCCGGCTCAATCCGGAATTGCTCCACAATAAGGTCTTCAGGCCGTGGAAGAACCGTTAATGATGGTTTTCCATCAGGCATCACATCTCCTTTTAACGGGGGGTGGATCCCTGCAGGTACTATCCCTCCAAGGGGAAGCCAGAGCTCAAGTTCACCAAGTTCCAGTTCAACATGCTCAAGTTCAATCTGCCTTCCAGAGAAGAGTTCAGCAAGACCGGGACCGAGCATCCGAATGATACCGGAAAAATCTTGTTTATCCTGATCAGACATTTTTCCCTCCCCTTTTTGTGGAATGTGAATCCGCAGGCTGGATAATCACTCGTTCGGCATAAATCCTGGCATTTTTCAGGATAATTTTTATTCCGCCTGCCATGAGCGGCAGTTCCCCAATGGACATGACCGGTGCAGGTTCTGATATTTCTGATGCTGGTTCTTCAATCTCTTCAGGTATGATCCATTTTGAAACAACGGGATGATGCTGACTGGAAAGAAATGTTTTCAGGGATTCAATATCACTGGCATCCTTTTCGGTTGCAATAGCAGGTGCAATATCCTGCGGAATAATTCCCTGGAGCATCTCTTTAATCTCTGCCGGCATCCAGACAACTGCTTTCCATCCTCCGTCAGCCTGTAAGAATTTGACTGATCGCATATATTCAAGGGATATACCATGAAAACCTTCCACCTGCCGTCCTCCGGCTGTTGAATCAGCAAGGGTTGAGAATGGCAGACCATTAACGGTAGGGCCTGAAAACCGGCGGTGAACAATGCCAAAGCCTTCAACTTCAGGGATGTAAAAAGCGATGGCTTCAAAACATCCGCATGATGTATGGGGATAACCGAATGCAGAGTAGAGCCAGACGCGGTCAACCTCTCCCATCGAACGCTTTGAAGCATGTTCATTGACTCCCGAATATTCGCCATGTTCTGCATCTAGCACATCTCCTTTTGCTATGGGAAAGATGGGTCCTTCAGGATCCATTCTTGCCGCAGCCCTCCCGTCAAACCAGCTGATGGCCCCACAGTTTGCGTATCGCTGAGGGGTAATCACACAGATATGGGATGGGGCAAAAGACTGACAGAGGGCACACCCGTAAAAGGTATCCACCTCTTCATCGAGCAGTCCCCGTGCCCGTGCATCACGTTCTTCATACCGCTCCCGTGCCTGGGTATATGTCTTTAAAAACTCCTCTCCTCCTGTAAAGAAAGTGATCTGAATCTTTTGGATGATGGGAAGCTCGCTCCGGTATAAACTGATAAGTACACTGCCAATCTGGTGAAATGACGTGAGTCCTTTGGCAAATGATCGCTTTCCAACCCGCACCCAGAGATCATACCGCTGGTTCAGATGCATGACTCCCTGGATATAGTTCAGATATTCATGAATGCGACGCTCAAGGACACCTTCCAGATCCTCTTCCAGTTTCTCCCCTGCAACCTCAACCAGGATTCCAAATGGATAACTTTTCCCTTCTTCAAGGTCGGATAAATCAGGCCCGATAATCGTTACTTTTCCGTCAGTTATCTCATCAGGTTTTTTTACCAGAACAAGTTCAAATTTTTCGGATACTTTCGGCCCTCCCAGTTCAACCCTCATCTCCTCTTTTCTGATGCGCTCCCCTTCATGGATGAGTCCTACTTCAACCGGAATATCTTCAAACATGTGCTTTCTCTTCTCCCTGATGCATATGCTCTGATTGGATATGATCAATCAGACGTTCTGTCTCTTCTTTCCAAGTGATATGCTTCATATTCCCATATGACCAGTGTGCATGCGGATAATATCTCGGATCAAGGGAGATTATTTTTGTTTGAGGAGCATTCTGTTTCAGCCCTGAAAACAGAAGCGAACCGAGTGCATATGAGAATCCGATAATGCACACCAGATCATACTGCCCGTTTCCGTCAAGACCTTCCCAGGTGGGATCCCTGAGGCGGTCAAGTATCTCCATACTTCCATATACTCCTGATACATCAAGCCCTCGTGACAAAAGTTGTCCTGCAATGTGCGATGTGCAGATGATCGGAATATTCAGGGATTCATGCAGAACAGATACAAGTCTGATGATAACGTCTGTCCTCGAGCTGTCGGTCAGTGATTCATGACCGATAATGATAAGAGGATGTTTTGCTTTTTTTATCAGGGATATGAGAACATCAGGTTTTGTAATGACAAGCGCCTGTCTGGTGCCGCCCATCTCGGACCTGATCCAGGCTTCCTGAGCAGGCATCATACCCCTCCTTTACGGGTACGGATTTGAGACTTCAGAAGTGTGGGGTCAGGAATTGGCCTTTCTTTCAGACCTTTCTCTGCAAGAAGCGGGAGGAGTTCCTCCTTCATGGTGATGGGAATATCTGCCTGAGACCGGATAAAGAGGTGAATGTCATCAGGCAGTATCCCATAGAGCCGCTGGTAGAGATCAATATAATGGGTCAGTTTCATGGACCTGCCACGCGAGGTATCATTCGGTCTCATACAGAGTTTTGCGATGAGAACCATAGCCTCCTCTTTTGTCTCGGCGGTTACGAAAAGATGCTCTGGTACCGGACCGACCAAAACTTTCTCTCCGGATCTGGAATCATATACATACCAGTCATCTTCATGATCCTTCCTTCCCAAAAGCATCCGGCGATATTTAGCCCCATGCGGACCAACGATAACGGGAATGCCAAGACGCCAGAATCCTGCTGCAATCGCTGCAGCTTTCTGCGACATCGCTCCCCATGCAACCCCGACTGCACCGACGCGATTATACACATAATCGGCAATCTCTTCATAGTTACCCCGTAATGGCCTTTTTGCAAAAATACTTGCTATTTTTATGGCCGCACCAGCAATATGGACGTTTGATACACAAGAACCGACGTTTACAATACCACCGGCATCAAACCGGCCGTGAAACTCTTCATAGGGGGTCTGACCATCTTCATTGCGGTACATCCCGATTGCCATTGCCGAACATCCAGATGCAACGGAGATATATCTTCGTTTTGCAAATTCACGTGCCATCTCGGCAACTTCAGATGCCCCATTGGGAAAATTGGCACATCCGACAAAAGCAACGACGCCTGGAATCTCCCCAAGAACAATCGGGCCTCCGACTTCGCGAATCTCGATATCCTGAATTGCCCCTCTCCCTGCCCGGACGGTGTATTTCTCCTCACATACACGTTCCTGTGCAGCTGCTACGAGAGAACTGTGGATGGGGATTCCTTTATTGCATACATCATCGCATCGTCCGCATCCGATACACCGTTCATATATCGCAGCAAGGTGTGAGAGATCACCACCAGCTGCCTGTTTCATTGCGTCCGGGAGTGGTGTCTCATTCGGACAGGCACGAGTACACTCCATACACCCCCCGCACCGTTTGGCAAGTTCAATCAGTTCTTCAGAGGTTGGTATGACACCTTGCTTTTTCTTCTTTCTGATAGCATGTGACTGAATAGCTGCCCGGACTGCAACCTCACCCACCTTTTGTGAATCAAGGATAAGGACTCCCGGCACCGTGCCTGATATCAGGTCGGCAACAATCGCATCAGGGTCATCATCGGTCCGGTCTGCAAGACCCGCACAGTTCTTCGAACTGGTGGCAATAAGCGGTGACTGAATATTTCCTGCTTCAATCAGAAGATCTGCCCTGACACATTGTTCATCCACGACAATAAGGTCCGGAATGCCACTTCGGATATACCGGAGCTGCCATGAGATAGGGCCGACAATTTTTGCACTTGGGTCATACCTCGTAAGATCGATTGCCGTGCAACAGATACCGGTTACTTCGATTGTTCCGGCTAGTCCATGATTGCGTGAATAATTGATAATATCAATAGCCGGTGGAACATTATGTCCAATCACGAGGATGACTGGTTTTTCAGGGTCAATTGTTCCAAGACCAAGATCGATCAAAGCAGCATCAGGGTCAGCTTTTGGGAGATTAAATGCCGAAATTTGTGCGATATCTGCAAGTTCAAGCCCAACATGATCGAGCATACCGGCATGAAAGACCTTGGATTCAAAATCGAGGGGATCGCTCTCCTGACCGGTATGAGCAGCAGCCAAAAGTTCGGTCACCTGACTTTCAAGGTAATCAAGAACGATCTCAAGATCTCCAAGTGTCTGTGGTTTTATTCCACAAACCAGGCGAATCATAGGTGCTTCAACATCGACATTCAAGCCTCCCACATCAAGAGGGGTTCGCCTGCCTTTTATGTGTATAAGATGATGTACCAGATGCCGTCCATGACTGATATGAGTCGCTGCCCCGATACAGGCGGCAAGAAGCACAATACGAGATTGCTGAGCCTCCATACCAATCCCGCATGCTCCCCTCTTCCCCCCGGAAAGGTCACACTTTCCATAGGTACATAAACAGCAGAGATCACAAAAAGGAATGTACAATGGTTTGTACCGGGTAAGGAGCATCCTGTCCCAGTTTCGGAGTGCGGTATGATCAGGGAAAGGTGTTGGCCCTTCCTTTTCGTCCCATTGTTCTCCCTTGATCGTGCCTATCTGAATGTCCAGATCCTTTACGGATCCGGTAGAGCTTTTCGCTTCGCTCACACGTATATGAATATTTTTTCTGTTCACAGGTATCCGGCCGGAAAGTTGCTTCTCATAAGTAGCAATTCATTATGGTTTAATGATTTACCTCTGTTGATCATTCTTCATGTACACCAACCATGGAAATATTATGAATATTCGGCATTTTTAATTATTTTCTCTATAGAAGCCGGACCTGGATTTTCAGAAGGACTCCCCAATAGTTTTTGTCCTGTAATTGTTCGTTTGAGTACGTCCTCATCAAATGATATCTTTCCAAGATATGTGATATCAGGAACAGATTGTGCTTTTTCAACAAGCTCTTCAGGGAATAAAAACCCCCCTACCGACATAAACCGGTCATACTGAATTCCGCATTCATCTGCAATTTTTTTTGCCCGTGCCAGATGAGCAAATGATTTGGCTGACGGTCCAAGGACGTCAATGATATCATGAACCTGCGCAGTAACCCGTCGGTTTAAATGTTCCAATCCTCCTGGTGCATCTATAATGACATAGCGGTATTGTTTGATAAGTCGGGAAAGAGCATCACGAAGGGCAGCATCAGGCATGCAATAACAACCCTCCACCCATTTTGTGCCGATGGCGATGAAATCAAATGATTCACCTTCATACATACCATCCTGCCAGATTCTCTGTTCAATCCGTTCAGATGGTGGTATTCCGATGGTTGTTCCCCCTTTTTCGATAAAGGTCTCTTCGATGAGTTCTGCAATGCTTTTCTTCCCTTCATCTGCAAGATCGACTCCTATCATCTCGCCCAGACTCTGATCCGGATCAAGGTCTACCAATAACAGGGGTGTTTGATGAGTTCTGATAAAATAATCTGCAATAAGACTCACAAATGAGGTTTTTCCGGTCCCTCCCCGGCCCATAATAACAATGGTCTTCATTATGATAGTGCTCCTTCAATCCAATGCCTAAGAACGCTGACCGCTTGTGTTGCCGGAGTGGTAAGGGTAACTGGTGAAATTCCTCTGATCCCGGCATTGAGAATCTCTCCGTCATAGGGTATAAGTGCTGCAACCGGAACCTGAGCTGATGAAGCCATCCTCACTATTTGCTCTTTGGTTTCTGAATCCAGGACCCGGTTTCCAACAAGAGCAATCAATGGAATGCCCCCGTCACGGGCAAGACGGACAATCCGTTCAGCAGTTACCAAAGACGCCTGGTGAGCATCAGTAACAACCAGCATCACGTCAACATGCTCTGCAGTCCCTCTACCAAGATGCTCTATCCCTGCTTCCATATCCAGTATTACGACTTCATCAGAAGTCATAAGATGGCTGATAAGTGTCCTGACAACACTGTATGCCGGGCAGGCACACCCGGATCCCATCGCCTGGACAGTTCCCATAACAAGCAGTGATACTCCGCATGGTGTCATAACCGACTGGGACTGGATGATATCATCAACCGGGAATACCAACTTAAATACTCCCGGAAAGTCAGTCTTCGTCTTTTCCTCAATGAGGGGAATATTTTCGGCTATTGGTGTAATTTTTTCTAGTTTTTCCTGAGTCAAGCCAAATGTCAATGCAAGATTTGGTGATGTATCTGCATCAATTGCAATAGTTCTCGTCCCTTCACTGGCATACTGGCATGCAAGGGTCCCGGAAATGAATGTCTTTCCAACCCCTCCTTTCCCTGTGACGGCGATTTTCATATAACGGGACCTCGGTGAAAATTATGAAAATTCGATCTCATCTTTCACCATTCATCTTTATAAAGGTATTAAATGTTTGGTTTTCAAATTGAAATTTTCTGACCGAACTGTTGTCGAGTCAATTTTGTCAGGCAAAAGAATTTTATCGAGATCCATTGTTATTACATTTAGATTTCGCTATATTTACCCAGATATCTTCAAATTAGTTCCTGTTGATAATATTCTTATACTCAATATCAGTTTCTCACTGGAAACATTGAAGACTACAGTCATTGATATACCCACGGTGAGAGACCATGACAGATCAGGTACATATCCAGATCATACTCCTGCTGATATGTTTCGGATTAATGGCAGGAGGTTCTACTGCTGCAGTTCCTGTACTCAGGGCACATGAGGTACCGGGTGCATTGACAATGCTGCTTCCGGCTGGATGGAATATTGATAATTTTCAGTGTCTCGGGATAAGCATAACTAATCCACAAGACCCAACCTATGGTATTATGTTTCTTTCTTAATTACATCAATATCCGATCTTCTTCCCTATGGGACAACCCCCGAACAATATGTAGAGAACTATTTCAGCCAGGATCTTGCGTTGGGAGGAAAGGTGGTTGATAATGTACAGATTTTGCGATATACTGATACCGATGTAAGTGGCATCAGTGCCTTTGGCGGTATTCATGTCAAACCAATGGAAGTCTCTCTAAAAATAAACGGAGTTCCGGTTATCGCATATTTGACGGTTGGGACATATGATATCTATGTCGGGACGGTTGTTGCGTATCTCTGGGGATTTTATGGACCTGCTGCAACTATTGCTGAAGATGGCCCAATTATGAAACAGGTATTTGACTCAATCAGGTACGACCAGGATTACCTGGCTGAATGCAGACGCTTGATGAAATGGGGAGATTAAAACTCTCTTAAAATCTTTTTATTGACCTTTTGATAAAATTTTACCATCCTTTGTTTAGAGAAATGCCGAAAATCTCATCATTTACCTGATTCTTAATCTCTTTCATCATAAAAAGATCCTGGTTTCGCACGATAATAAGACGAACACCTTTTCCCGGAGTCCTGAGTAATCCTTTCCATACCTATTATATCCGCAGATCTGTTTCCTGATAGTCCATTGTGAAGAACCGGTGAGTTTAGAGAGTTCTACCGCAGAACTCACGTTTTCCAATCCTTAGAACTGAAATGAGGTCTGATTCACTTCTGGTCAGTTTTGTTATCTGACTTCCCGATTCACCATTTAATGCCTAGTATATCCGGTTTGTATACCTAAAATCATCGATATTTGCATAAATGACCGTCTGCCTGTGTATCTGTGTTTTTCATGCTGTTACTGGCAGAGACAGGCTATGAATTTGATGAGAACCAGAAGCATCCCCGGGTTTCTCCTGTTTGCGGATGAAGTAAACCTGATCCAGGTTGCATAGGGTATGACCACATAGACCGGTGATAATTATTCCCATATCTGCTGACATACAAGTACTTCATCTCTGCTTAAGGTCTTTTCACCGGTTACAAGGATATGAAGTCCGTTTGAATTAATCACGGTCCGGGATGAAAATGACATGATCAAACACTGGGTGATAAATACGACTTGAAACCCTCCGGCTATGGGAACAGAAATAATGATATCCCAATATATCTATACCTAAAATATACCTCTGCCCGGATCGTTATGCCGCCAAGCCTGATGATTGGACGGGGGTTCTTCTTCTTTTCTTCTATATAATCGCATGTTGTCTTCGGGTTTCTGATTTTTTTTCCCAACGTTTATTTCAAGGACTCTTGATCCCGGTCACTTTTTGCCCGTTTATCATAGGGTTTTGACATGAGAAAGAATTGTCTATCTGTTAGGTCATTTGTAATTCCCGCTATGATTCCGGGTGTTCTCAGTGGGTTTGCCTATACTGATACATCCTGTTATGCATCTGGTTCCGGTAATTTTGGGAACAGTATCTAATGGTTCCTGAATTATTGCAGTATGGAATTAGTTTTCCCGAAACGACAATAGGTGTGATGCGTGAGGATAAATCATCCTCCATTCAAGTTTAATACCTGTGATCCGGTTCTTCAAAGAAGGAGAGATATTGATAGTCACCTATGAAAGAATTCCAGATATATTCATTTGTCAGCCCGTTTGTACGGATTTACTTCCGAAGTAATCCTGGCCCCAGTTCTTTTCCTGAATGCACAGGGATCGACAGATGTACTGGGCTTCCTTCTTTAATCAGGATATAATGACTGCCTTCGATATGGTTCACTATCCAACCGGCTCTTTTAAAAGCTGCAACATGGAGATCGCCTGATGCCCTGGGTAATTTAGGCATGGGTACTTTCAGGGATCTCAAAAGAGAAGGAGAAATTTTCTGGATTATTATTCAGAAGTTTGCATGTAGCAATTTTAATCCGACTGGTAATACAGCCGGCGATTGCTTCATTGATAGACTCCAGAGCTTCTTCGAGGGTTTCTCCTTCACTCAGGCAGCCTAAAAGTTCAGGACACTCCATAACGAAATGTCCCTCTTCATCTTTTTCACAGAGAATGGTTAGTTTTATGATGATCAATACGATTATTAAAATTCATTATAGGATTTTATTTTATGAGCAATAAACATCTTTCTCTGATATTACAGGATTCAAAATAATTTCCCAGGGTGTATGAGGCAGATTAAGGAAATTGATAATTCCAGAATAATTGTGCGAATTCTAAATTTCACAGATGAATTAAGAGAAATTGTTCGATTGTCAGGGCCTCGTATTGAAAAATAGTATGCGTTAATTTTTTGGTGCCGAATGTCGGAACGAAGGGAAAGCTTTGATATTACCCTGGATACTGATATCTCCGAGAATCACAATTCCCGGTCTGACGGGATGTGACCTGATTGCCGAGTAGATGGCAGTAATAAAAGCAACTCCAGAATCTGCAGGGACTCGGTTATTTAAGAGATCAAAGGCTTCAACATGAAAATCAGAAGTTTCAAACTCTTGTTCTATTCCCATCTGAACTATATGACTTTCGATATATGAAAAATCCACAAGAAATAATCTGATTAATTATAAGGATACATTTGCTGATATGATTCAGGATGTAATGAGTAAACCTGTGAGGACATTATCACTTATGGAAGTTAATCAGTAGAAAAAGAATACTCCGGAAGGAGGCAACCCGGATGTTTCATGAGAGGTTAAAAAAAAGGAATTCCAGAGATATCAGGGGTTGATTTTTATTGCCTGATCATACAGAATTTCACTCCATGACGGACCTACTCCTGTTTCTGGTTCTACATATATTCTAAACCCGATAAAGCAGGATTCATCAGGTTCGATACCATATGGTCCTACTCCGGAGGGAACTACTAATGTGACCATATCCGGATCTTCTTCCCGTGCTACTTTAGCGACATAGAGATACTTTGCATGAGGATTATCTGGTAAAAATTTATCCGCGGTACCAGTTAAATCAACATTTGTCAATCCACCAATTCCATTTAAGGCTTTTTGACCATATACTCCAAAGTTCGAGTAGGTCGCTTTTCCTGTGACGGCATGGTTTAATTGACAAAATATGTATTTATACTCCACTGCTGTAGGATTTGCAAAAACCGATATGCACTAATACCTCGTATGTTAATTATCACAGTATGTTCGGAATGGAAAACATGGCCAAACAATTTCTTTCCTCGCCTGAAGGCCAGAAAATGATAATGGAATTTATTTCTTCTCCCGATGGAGTAAACACCATAAAAAAGATGGTAGGAACACCTGAAGGAAAAAAGGCAGTCGGGACTCTTATAAAAACTGCTCTTCCAGCTCTTGGATTAAGCGGTGAGGAAATGGGAATGATCACCGGAATACTGGATAAATTCCTGTAATCATTTATATTTACACGCTTTTTCCAGAATCTCTTCTGGTGGAGGACCATCGGAAATTAATTGCCCGTCACGAAGAACTATTATCCGGTCAAAATATTCCATATGCCAGTCCTCATGAGAGACCATAACAATAGTCTGGGCCATCTCCCTGTTAATCTGCTTAAAGAGATCAAGGACATTCCTCGAACTCTCTGAGTCCAGATTTGCACATGGCTCATCAGCAAAGAGAATCTCTGGTTTATTCACCATCGCCCGGGCAATCGCTACCCGTTGTTGCTGACCACCAGAGAGTTCATTGTGTTTGTGCGTCAGGCGATCAGCAAGCCCAATCCGTTCAAGGATTTCGTATGTCTGTGCCTGATACTCTTCTTTCGATGTTCCGCGTATCATCGAGGTCAGATATACGTTCTCTTCAACGGTCAGTTCAGGAACAAGGGCGTAATCCTGAAAGACATACCCTAGTCTTTTCAGTCTGAAACGGGTTCTTTGCCGGTCATTTAAGGTTTTCACATCAATACCGCCAAGAATAATCTTTCCATCAGTGGGTTTGTCAAGAAGTCCGAGAAGATGGAGCAAGGTGGACTTTCCTGACCCACTTGCGCCCATAATCCCTACAAATTCACCCTTCTGAATGGTCAGGGAAACACCCCGCAATGCATGGACGGTTACTTTCCCCATTTCATAAATTCGGGTCAGGTTTTCAGCGATAATCATGTCAGCTCCTCATAGCAGTCAGGATGTCTTCAGATGCCACCCGCCATGCCGGGATATAGCCTGCAATACATGAAGCAATATACAGCATGATAGTATTATTGATAAGATCTGATGTTGCAACCACAGGCGTGACCGATCCATCAGGAAACTGAAATGGATACACGGTGAGTATAGCGACCATTGATTCCACAAGGGTTATTCCGACGATAACACCGAATGTCGTCAGGATGAGGACCTGAAATACATAATTATGAATTATGATACTCTTCTCTACGCCAAGCGCCTTTAAGACACCAATCTGTCGCCTGCTGTTTAATGTCTTAATCATGATGACAATAAACAGCACAACGATTGCAATAATCAGGGAGACCACAATGGTTATCGAGTTTAACATGGCAAAGTTCTGAACCGCCCGGCCCATGGCTTCTTCCAGAATGTCCTGCCAGGTCTGAACTTTTTCCCTGATACCATACCGGTATATCTGTGTTTTTACAAGAGGCTCATATGCATCCAGGTCTGTCTTAATGATAACATCAGTTGCATAATCCACCTTCCGGCCAAAGACCGATTCAAGTTCATCCCAGGTGATATAGGCCCCCTGATCCGCATAATATGAACCGGTCTCGATGATTCCTTTCACATGGTAGACCTTTGTTACGCCGTTTGTATACTCCACTGTAACCGGATCCCCTGCTTTCAGATACCCAAGAGTGGGTCCCATGTCAAGGCTATTGTCTTTATGTCCTGATGTCTGAATACCGATAATTATCTCGTCAAGTTCTCCATCAGCAAGATAATCTCCATCCACCATCTTGCGATATACATCGGTGACGAGTCGTTCATCATCCGGCTTTATTGCTACAACGGTCGATCCCAGGCTGTTTGCTTTATATCTGAGCGTTACTCCGGTTCCATAATGGGCTGAAGCCCTGATCACACCGGGAATCCGATTTATCTTTTCAAGTAACGAGAATACATCCTCGATATATAATTCATCCTCATGTGGGGAGATGAGAATATTTCCGGTCTGATACGTAATGATCTGATCTTCAGCGACTTTGATAAATCCCAGAATAATTGAGGGCATGAAGATCATGTTGGTAAAGACCATGGCAATGATCAATACCGTCAGGTACAGACTCCCCCTGCTCCCTCTGAGAATTCCCCTGAGTGCTAAAAAAAATGAAACCCTAAGGTCAAGAAGCATCAGTCATCCTCGTTTTTACGCCTCATATACCAGAATCCTCCTGCACCGGCACCGAGTATCAGCAGGATCAGGATGATCATTGCAGAAGAGTCACCACCATCTGCAACCGTAAGCACGAGATCCTTTTCAAGGGTATGTGTACCCCAGTCATCCACATAGGTGATGGTGGTATGATAAGCATATTCACCTGCCTCTGTGCCTTCCAGAACAAAGGTGGCCGGAGCGTCATTTCCCGCTTTTATACGGCCAATAAATGCCTCTTTTGCCCCTTTGATCGGAAGGTTGACGGTAGCACTGACAGATTTTGCCTCACCGGTTCCGGTATTCTGAACTCTGATGATAAGATCAAATGGTTCTCCGGGTTTTACCCGTGATGGGGTTGTTTCAACGGAGGTTATACTGATTTCAGACTCTCCTCTGACATCAAGACCGATAGAACCGGAGTCTTCGATGATCGTTCCATCAAGGAGGGCATATGACATCCTGACCGGAACTTCGATAATTCCAGACTGGGTATTCTTGTCAATAAGCAGGGAAAGGTTTTTTTCACGGTACATCCCGGAACCAAGCCGATCTATCATGAACGAGCTGATACCCGCTGGTATGGCCACCGGTGGAGTGCCATTTACAAACACCCGGATATTGTCAGCCTGCGTTGAACCTTCATTCATAATTCTGATAGTACCCTCAACTTTCGTCCCTGGTTTTACTGGTTCAGGAAATGTATTTTCAAGTGCAAGTGAGGGTGTTCTTAGAACTGATAACTGGGTATTGACGTTCACCGGCACCGGATATTTGAGACTTTGTCCATCTCTGACACGTATCCAGACTTCGGGAAAATACATGCCACTTTTTTGCGGGGCACGGATCAGGAAGGTTACCGGGACAGGCTGATCTGGTCCGATATTTCCTTCAAATTTGGAGTCCCCGCCTAATACCTCAAAATCTTTGGACTTTAGGATGACACTGTCAATATAGGGGGTGATACTGGTCGTAGTCTGACTGACATCCTGTCCGTATGATACTGAACTGGTCGTTGTGCCGCTTGTAATACTCTTCAGGGTTACTGTTAATGTTCCTTCCTCACCAGGAAGCAGCACTGCCGGAGATACCTTATAATCAGCCACGATAACTGACACCTGTGGTGAGGCTGATACCAGGGGAAACACTCCTGCCAGGAGAAGTAGGATAAGTGTCACGGATAATACATATCCGTATTTTTTTGTTGTATGAGGGACTTTTATCATCATTGTCATGTAGTCTGATGTGCTGTGTTCATATATCAATGCGTTGAATACTCTCCAAAATTCAGAGATTTATTTCAATTATCATTTTTTCATGGCATTCTCCGTTCGTAACGTAACATCACCGAGCCCCTGAGAGATGGTAACATGAATGACAGGTGCATCCGGTTTGTCTGTTGTATGATAGTATCCGTGAGCATTTCCTGAAAATCCTGTTAAAAGCAGATTTCCAAGGCCCCTGTCAAGGGAAACAGAGACATGTGACTGGTCCGGAAACAGAATGGTAATATCACCAGCTCCGTTTTCTATGCGGATGGGGAGATCTTTTCCTTTCCATGCGGTGATATTCAGAAAGATTGATCCTGCTCCTGATTCAAGGGCCAGTTCTGAAATCTGTGCATCTCCTGGTGCCATATGAATATCCCCTGCCCCGACAGAGATCATCAGACTCATCGGGATCTGGTTCCCTAACCGGATATCCCATTTTTCCTCTCCTCCGATCATCTCATGAAAGAGATCCGAATGACGATCATCAGAGGCAAACAAGGTTTTGTTGGTTATTGCATGAGTGAGACGGGGAAGGTAATGGTTTGTATCGGCATGGACTTTTCCGGAGAGTATTTCCTCCATTGATCCATCGGTAATATTGATTGTTCCCGTATCCACTTTGAGATTCATTCGTACGGTTTCAATGCCATCATATGGAATACGAAAATCAGATGACTCCTCCAGATCCGGTTTGGTTTTATCTGATTCGATAAGTAATACTATTCCTCCAAGGCCAAAACTGAGTATCATGATGAGGAACAGCCAGCAGAAGATCTGTCGTGTGGACGGCAGAGTACAGATCATATCTGTTCACTCCCATGAATGACAGCAATATTCCATTTCAGATATCTAATCCCAATCCGGTACAACACCCTGATCAGCCAGTACTCCATGATTAATATGAGTAATCCAAGGCATGTTATTCCGATTCCAAGGAATACGGCTGCCGGAGCAGAGAAGAAAAGGACTCCTGAAACGATACCAAGGAGTTCAAGAACAGCACCTCCAGTAAGAATTGGCCCGGCACAACAGAGTGAAAACCCAATAAGGAACAAAACTGCAAGAACCATAATGATACATATCAATGGGATAAGTACTACGATCAGATTGAACAAACCAAGTCCGATTGTTGCTAGGATTGCCCTGCCAAGTCCCCCTGCAGACGGGTCAGCCTCAGCATTTTTCACAAGTGCTGCTGCTGTATATTCCCGGCCGATAGTTCGTGGATCTTCGAGTGCCTCTGATATCTCTTCTTCACTTCTTCCATCCAGAACTCCCATCTCAAAATGTTCAGCATAATCTGCAAGTATGTCCTTCTTTTGTGCATCAGGTATTCCTGATAATGCAGAAGCGAGTTTTTTCAGATATTCATCCTTCTGCATTGGCCATTTCTCCGATGAGATCATTAACCGCAGTTGAAAAAATTCTCCATTCCCGGATTAATTCATCACGTGCTGCGATTCCCTGCTCAGTCAGTGAGTAGTATTTTCGTGCAGGTCCTTCACCTGACTCCTGAAGATACGTAGTCACATACCCTTCGGTTAAGAGACGACGAAGAAGCGGGTAGATACTCCCTTCAGAAATCTCAAACCGCTGTGATATTTCATGAACCAGTTCATACCCGTACCGGTCACGAAATCCTAGTAGCGCCATAACACACATGTCCAGTATACCCTTCTTGAATTGCGCGTTCATTCACCGGCCCCAACTGTTCCTGATTGTGTTTCATCAGAATACCATACAATCATGTGTGAATTATCAGCTTCCTTGTGTTTTGAGGTATCTTACAATACAAGATAGTGAATAATACTTGTACGTGGGAACTATTAAATGATTTCCTGATTAAATTGTTCAGGATTCAGGTTCTTTATTGAAAATCTGATAGGATATCCTTATATGAGACCTGTTCTAACCTTCTCCTGACATATCATGGATTACAAAAAAGCATTGTATGAATCTGCACAGTTTACCCATGACACGGTATGGGGGAACTGGAAACGGTGGATATTATTGGCAGTCTGGACTATCCTGTTCCCTCTTCTGGGAGGATATATTATGGATATTTTCCGTGGCAATCCGCACCCGCAGGAGTGTAATGACTGGGTAAGGCGGTTTATTGACGGATTAAAATACCTGTTTGCAGGTCTGATTTATTCAATTCCCATAATTATAGTACTTATATTGACATTTTTTCCGGTTTTTATGGAATTGATCCGGCAGGTCACATCAAAATCGCATACTATTCAGTTTGATACGTTTATTCCATATGTTATGCCTGTTATTGGAGGAATTATTGTCGCAATTATCCTGTGGATCATTATCACACTGATATGTACAATCGGTATAATCAGAATGGCCAGGATGAACCGATTTGTTGAGGCTTTTAATATCAGGGAGATTATCAGGACTATTCAAAAGATTGGATGGAGCACGTATCTTGTTGCCCTGGTAATCATCTATGTAATTTCCCTCATTATCGGATTTGGTATTAATCTTGTGATGGAAGCTCCATTCATTGGCTTTATTATTGCCCTCTTCCTTTGGCCATTACTTACCATCTTTGAATCCCGGTACTTTACCCTTCTCTATGAAGAGTCAGGAGAATAATTATCTGTAACCATAGGGTACGCATGATAATGGGGATGGAAAAATCAGGGATGCACAACCGATGAGCATGAGTAGGCAGGATATTCCATCATCTTTTTTTATCAGGCCGGTATTTCTCTCTTTGACAATCGGTGTGCCATTTTGTCTGTATAAAATCCTGTTTGGGATACAGTGTATCCGGGCAGCAGGAATTTATAGTCAGTTCCTGTTTTGGTATGCCGGCTGGGTGCTTATCCTCTGGGCCGGGGCTGATATGATGATGAATCTGACCAGGGCAGGTTTTGATCTCATTGGAAAGGCAGATCTGATTGAATTCTGTACTCTTGCCCAGATAGGGAGAGGTATGAATGCATCCCTGATCTTTCTCTCTCTTGATACACTGATCACGTTTACAATCATCTGTCTCGCCCTGTGGTCAGGCTGGATTGTCTATCTGACTCAGATCGAATCATACCTGTGGTATACCGCCACAACATTAAATCTCATCAGTCTCTCCCTCGTCAGTCTGTGGACTGAAATTCGGCGAAAGATCGGGTAAAAATGAACATCGGATTTATTGCCAGGTACCAGGAATCGCTGAATAATCGTTTCGTGGCGGTATGCTGGTATTCTATGAGATACATTCTATACAGTTCATGAAAGCTTCTATAATCTCCTGGAATGCTTTAAAAATAGCGAAAACAGTTTTAATATCAGGAATCGAATGGAAATCAGACAATTCTTCCTGCCTGACATTGATGAGTACCGAGCGATGTTGTATCCAGTATAATTTTCCGGATACTGGTCTTTTCCGCTCCTGACCGATGAGGAGCTATTGATTCTGGAAGGTACGTATGGTATCAGAAAAAAGGGATTAATCCTTGTGGGGATGATGGAGTACCTTATCTTCAATGGTATGCACATCACGAATAAGTTCATCCAGAACCGACAACACTGCCGGCATGATTGCGACCGCTCCAATCAAAGAGAAGAAGACTGCAATCACCGTGGTCAGACCAAAATTGCTGATCATATTAAAGTTTGAGAGCATGAGGGCTGAAAATCCAAAGAATGTGGCAAACCCGGATACCATAATGGCTGATCCGATCTTCCTGACACTTTCACGAATCGCATCAAGTGTATTTGCCGCAGTCTCCCGTTCTTCCAGATACCGTTCCATAATGAGGATGGTATACTCTGCAGCAACCCCTATTGTCATCGATCCAAGACAGGCAGTCATGGGAGTGTAATCAATGTTCAGGATAAGCATGGCAACTGCATTCCAGCCTACGATACATACAATCGGAACGATTGGAGTGACAGCATGTATTTTCCGGTAAATCAGAGCCAGGAATGCAACTATCAGGATAAATCCTAATAATGTCATCTGCTCCTTACTTTCAGCGATATCTGAGATGAGCGTGGTAAAGAGATCAAAAGTTCCGGTTATTGATGCACTGATACCCGGCGGAGGCGTTATAAGAACTAGGTCATTATTCATCTGGGTCTTGAGTTCATCCTGTTGTGGCATTTCAAGACGCTTGGTTGAAAATTCAATGACGGTTTCTGTTCTGCCATTTACATACTCATTCCTGATACCTTCCGGAATTTTTGCTATGACCTCATCAATTTCGAATTGAGTTGAAGGAATCGTTCCGTTATTATAAATTTTGATATAATCGACAATACTTGTAGAACCTGTTATCTCCATATAAAGACTGAGTTCATTCTTTTGGAATCGCTCTATCCACCGGAGGACGTCTGGTGAGATAACATTGTTTCCAGTGACAAGTACCGGAACAGGTGTGGTGGACCCGATTGTTCTACTGACTTTATCAAGCGAAATCTTGGCAGGCATATCAGAGGGAACAAATGTCCGTTCATTTGTTGATATGGGGATTGACGGGTCAACCTGAAGGCCGATAAATGCTATGAGTACAGCAACCATCAGAACAGGCAGTGGGTTTTTTGCAATCGTAACTGCTGTTTTTGAGAGTATAAGATCTGCACGGGTTGGTTTTTCCTCACCCTGTTTTCCTTTTGGCTTATACCGGATCAATACCGCAATAAGAGGAATTCCGATGAGTGAAGTCATATAACAGACACTAACACCGATGATTGCGACAAGACCAAACGATCGGATCATTGGAACCGGAGAGATAAACATCGCGATGAATCCCATCGTTGTTGCAAGCATTGCAAAGAGTACTGCCGGACCGGTTCGTGTGATGGTAATTTTGACCGCTTCAGCGAGAGGACCTTTCCGTGCCTCTTCCTCCAGTCGTGCATGAAACTGGATCGCATAATCTATGCCAAGTCCAATGAGTACAGGAAACGCAGCAATAACGGCGGTATTTATATTCACACCAAAGAGTCCCATGATACCAAAGGTGAGTATAAGTCCGATAGCGACTATTAAAACCGGAATAAAACGATGACTGACATAGGCAAACAGAATACCCATTACAATCACCATCAGGATCATGGCACCCATAATAAGTGTCCCCATGGATTTACTCAGCTCCTGGCCCATCTCCTGCTTGAAGACCGGGTTTCCCGTTAAAGTAACGGTAATTCCCGGTGGGGGATGTGAACTGTTCAGGAACGAACGGACATTATTCATCACGCTCTTTTGTTTCTGATCTGTCATCCCGACATCCAGCTTGATCATCATCATGGTCAGAAGATTGGATGGAATGTATCTGTTTAATACTTCAGCCGGAATGTTCTCTTTTAATTTTTTAATCTCACCGGTAGAACGTGGGATTACTCCATTATTAGTCTGTTTCACCAGATCAGCAATGCTTGAAACCGAGGAGATGTATTGCAGATTTTTAAGGCCCGGGGTAATTTCATCGATATATGCGATGACATCAGGACTTAAAGGATCATTACTCTCTATGAGAATGACGAGCGTGTCCTGGCTGAAGGTATCCTCATAATGGGAGAATATAATTCCCCTCGGTGAATTCATATCTAGGTATGTCTCATTCCCGGTTTGCATCTTGAGCATCGTCATTCCGATTATTGAAGCGATAAAAATGAGAAAGAGTGCTCCAAGAACCAGTTTTGGCCGGTTCACTATAACCGATGAGATGCTTTCAAAAATGGAACGCATGGTGGTTCTCCACGAGGTTCCTTATACAGTTGCAGTTTTTCTGCGGGTGGTATGGTACCGGTAGGCTGCACCAATTATTGCAATGAGTATGACGGCGATGATGATTGGATTAGAGAGTATTGCAGAGAGACCATCTGGTTTACCGGCAGTTATCTGCACCTTAATGGTGTCGGATATCTGGCTGTTATCGAGGGCATCACGATATCTGATCTCTGAATCAAGACCGTAGGTTTTTTCAATCGCGTCAGCGTTTGTAGTAATTTTGAATTTGGCTACAGCAGTCTCACCAGGCTTAATGTCTCCAAGATATGCGAGATCATCATCGCTTGAGAAGGGATCTACTGCACTGATACGGGCTTCAGAGCTGTACGCAGTTGCATCACCATCATTCCGGTACTCAACCTCTATGACCTGTTTACTCCCTATTGTCACCTTTGGGGGATCATTGACCATACTAAACTTGATCTTGCCTCCAACCGGAATACCGATCTGTTCTGAGGGAGTTTCCATTGATTCACCATCAGCATTTTGATAGGTGACAAGAACTTCAAGGGGATACTCCTGAGGTTCTGCATCTCTTGTTACTGATACCTTGAACTTTGCATCAACAACATCACCGGGTTTAAAGTCACCGATATATACGGTACTGTCAACCGGTACCACCGGGGAGTTTCCAAACCGTGATAATTTGGCTATTGCTTTTCGGCCGGTATCTGCACCACTGTTTTTGAGAGTGATGGTAACAAACCCTTCTCCTCCGGCATTGATATCTTCAGGAATAACTTTTACAACATCAAGGTTAATTGCCGATTTTACAATAAACGGCACAATTAAATTTACTTTCTTGGTGCTGTACCGGTTCACAACGCTGTCTGTTCCAACCTGCTCAGCTGCAGCAAGGTATGTATACTCAATCTGAACCGGAAGATTATAGGTTCCTGCTTTTCCATCATCTTTTACTCTGATTTGAAACTTTACCGGTTTGGATTCAGAACCTGCAATGTCACCTATCATCTGGGTGTCTGATTTGATAAGGATTGGAGCACCATCAGGCAGCAGTGTGACCCGGACCATCTTTGCAGTAGAAGGAACATCATCGCGGTCAACAATACCTGACTGAACCATCTTAATGTAATTCAGCCCGGTGTTCTCAATCAGAACAGTAAGCTCAACCGTTGTTCCCGGCGTGAATTCATTCAGTCCGGAGATTGCTGCAGTTAAGTTCGGCTCACCGGAAAGGTATTTTGTTCCGGCCATGACTGGTGATATACATAGTGCTGCCAGACATAATCCGATGAGAATTATGGAAGGCACCCTGCTCCATTGCAGGATTTTTTGAGTGGTAAAATCTGAAACTAATACTTTTTTCATGGACTGTACACCTGAGTAATTTTCACGTGCGTATATCTCCGTGGAATATGAAAGTATATATTTATTTTGTTTATGTGTTACACATAGGTGTATCCTATATGTGTTAAATATATGAGTAACTTTTTTGTGTCACGAATGTACATTGATATGTATGCATCGGTTGGCTGATGAACTGGCCCATATTAAGGATCTACTCCGAAATCATCCCCAGGGGATGAGTGTCACTGAGATAGCATCTGCTCTTGGGCGAAATAAGCACTCAACCGGGCGTTACTTGGATATTCTTCACGCATCAGGTCATGTGGACCTGAGGACGTTTGGGATGGCGAAAGTATTCACCCTTTCATCCCGTGTCCCCCTCTCAGCCCTTCTCTCCTACACAACTGATCTTGTCCTTGTTCTGGACCGTGATATGAGAATTATTCAGGGAAATGATCCTTTTTTTCACATGTTAGAGATCAATGCTACTGATTCTCTTCAAAAAAGGATTAATCAGATAAATCCTCCTAATCCTGCAAATGGAATTTTTTTAAAAAATCTGGCCGGCATACTCTCATCGCAGCAGGAATCCTTTGAAATCATTCGGGAAGGATCTGAAACACGGTTTTTTCGGGGGAAGGTAATTCCCACGGTATTTGAGGATGGTAGTTCTGCAGATACCATCATCCTTGAGGATGTTACCGTAGAAAAAGAGGCACTTAACGCTCTGCAGGAGAGCGAAAAATTCTTCAGAAGCGTGTCTGACCATTTATCAGACGGACTTATTGTATCCGAGATCAAATCCGGAGAGAAAAAAGTCATCTTCTATAACCAGCGCCTTTGTGAAATTACCGGGTATTCAGCAGATGAAATTCATAATCTTCGACCTGAAAACCTTGCAATTCCGGAAGAGAAAGAACGATTTGAGAAAGCTCTCAGGGAGGCAGAACACAACAAGGGCTCTATGAAAGAGATACGGTTCTGGGCGAAGAGAAAAGACGGCGAATCAATTTATCTCTCAATCCGTGTAAAACTGGTCCCCTTCGGTGATGTCATTCGTGGGTATATTCTTATTACTGACATGACCAGATGGAAAGAACAGGAAGAGGCCCAATTACTTCAGGCAACGCTGATACAGCGTCTTATAACGAACTTTCCCCATCCTATCTTCATCCTTCGCGAGGATGGAGTGTTTTTTATTGCAAATTCCGCATTTTGTGAGTTAATCCAAAGTGATCCGGATTCTGTCATCGGAAAACATGCACAGCAGGTGATGTCACCGGATATTGCGAGAGAGTTTTTACTCAGAAATGACGAACTGATTCATCAGAATGCCATATCACATATCCATGTGGTTACCCGTTTTTTCAGGCCTGATGGTACTATAGGCCCAGTCATTATCGAGAAATCACCGGTATCTGCGGGAGATAATACACCGACGTATATATTTGGTGTGGTAATTACTGAAGAGTTGTGCCCACATCAGAATATGTAAGAGATATCTCTTTTGTTTTGGTACCTACGACCTGGACTTATTATATTATCATACCTCTCTTGAAATTTTTTAATAATCTCATTTTTTTATCGGGACCTGGATTCTGGCCTTAGCTAGTAATAACATTATTGGACTCAGAGAAAAAGAAGAAGAACAGGTAGGTTTGGATATTTCGCAGCATAGGGAGAGTATAGAACCTGATCTTTAAACATATTCTTTTTAAATTGAGACTGGCTCGAGTTCTTTCTCAATCGTTACCGTCTCACCAGGATTTGGGAAAACCCACATAACATAATCCTTATAGGTATCAAGAGTAATGGTCACTTTATACCGGTTTGGAGGGATATCATTCAGAACAAGATATCCATCGGCTGGAACGGTCCCAAACCAGATTCCATTTAATAACACATCAGATCCTGGTGGAACGGTCTTAATCTGTATTGTTGATGAACGGGGAATTGAATGTACCGGTATCAACTCAAGATGAATATTTGCGGAGCGATCCTGCCTGGTAAATACATCAGTTATGGTATCGTGATATCCGTTCATCCGCCCCGTTATAATATGTTGTCCATCATTCAGCGGTCCTATCAGTAAGGGAATATCTTTGGTTGTTTTCCCCCGGTATATTCCATCGACCAGAATTTCTGTATCCGGGGGTGTTGAGGTGACAACGAGTTCTTTCCTTTCATAATTTGGGATAAGGATCGCATGTATAGAAATCTGCGACCACTCTGTTACCTCCACTTTTTCATCTACATACGGTTTATACCCCGCCTTACTGACCTGAATTGTATGGATTCCCTCCGGGACATGTTCAAATGTGTATGGAAGAGGGATTGGTGAG
>Ga0116165_1000529_pt1 | contig 31940 bp, 31 predicted proteins | sample AD_JPNMR1_MetaG_FD_89885 | JGI IMG/M metagenome (GOLD analysis project Ga0116165, IMG submission 89885) | Active sludge microbial communities of municipal wastewater-treating anaerobic digesters from Japan - AD_JPNMR1_MetaG | ecosystem: Engineered > Bioreactor > Anaerobic > Digestate | place...
ACAGGCAGGGATTGGGAAGAGTATAAAAAGAGGTTGCAGCCAGATGTAAGACGGATACCTTCTGATTTGCAAAAAAGAATAGAACAGGCAGAATCCTCTCAGTTACCAATAGCTATAGAAACAGTTTCTCTTATGGGCTGGATAAGGAACTGGATGGGTATTGAGAATATGACCTATCTTATATATGATGAACCAGAGGTATTTACAGATATGGTTGAAACACTGAGTAATCTTTCCTGCTGGGCAATTGACCAGATTATACCCCGGATGAAAACAAGACCGGATATGGGATTTGGCTGGGAGGATATATGCAGTAAAAGCGGCCCTTTTGTGGCTCCATCCGTCTTTAGAAAATATGTTGCCCCCGGTTATATGAAAATCAGAAATAAACTTCAAGAATACGGAGTTGGCCTTCTTGGGGTTGACAGTGATGGAGATGTAAGCGCCCTTCTGGGGCCATGGCTTGATGCTGGAGTAAATTTGATATTCCCTCTGGAAATAGGAACATGGAATGCCGACCCGATAGAGGTAAGGAAAAGATATGGAAAGGAATTGAGGATAATAGGTGGCTTTAGTAAACTTGTTCTTGAAAGGGGTAAGGAAGAAATAGATGCAGAGATAGAAAGGCGACTTCCTGTAATGAGAGAAGGTGGTTTTATTATTATGCCAGACCACTCTATAACTCCGGGTGTGTCTTTAGAGAACTATAAATACTATCTTGAAAAAATACGAAGGATAAGGTTATGAAATCAATAGAAATATTTGGGGCGGAGATTCAATATTTCCGTCTGGAACCAGAATACTGGGAGAAGGTAATTAAATGTTTTAAGGATGCGGGGCTCAGATGTGTAACAAGTTATGTGCCCTGGAATACACACCTTGTAGGGTTGCCGGATAAAAAGAATCCCGCCGGTATTCTTGATTTTGAAGGAAAAACAAACCCGAGGTTAAATCTTATGAGATTTCTCGACCTTGTGGAGAAATACGAGCTCAATTTAAATTTTAGATGTGGTCCTTTTGTATGTAATGAAATGGTATACGGCGGATATCCTCAATGGCTGGTTATGGGGCATCCTGATATGATGGTGTGGGACTATCAGAATAGACCGGCACCGGGATACTGGATAGCGAAGAAGGAAGGGTCTCAACCGTCTTATCTTCATCCTGAATATCTTATGTGGTGTAAAAAATGGTTTGATGCAGTTGATAAAATTGTAGTTAAACATTTAAAGAGCAAAGGTGGATGTATTACGATGGTAAATCTGGATAATGAAGTAAGTTATATTGTGCAGGATGGTTTTCTTTCTTCTGACTATAATCCTGTGAATGTTGCTCCGGGAGGGTACTACCATAAGTTTTTAACAGAAAAATATAAAAAGACAACAAATCTGCCCTATTCAAAAAAGTATGTCTGTATAGAAGATATTAATCCTCCACGGCGTGTACCTGATGAATTGAAAGAAGAAGATGTTGCGTATTACCTTGACTGGTGCGAATTCAAGGAATGGGTTATGTGTGAATATCTCAGGACCCTTAGGAAATTCCATGAGGAGAATGGAGTGAAAGATGTTATTTTTATGACCAACCTTAATCCGCACTTACCAGAAGGTGTTCCAACACGTATGCCTTCTTTTGAATCAGCGGTTGGTGGAATTGTTGGATATGACTTTTATAGAGGGACTTTTATGAGTTATTCAGGATATCATTCAATGGCAAGGATATTGAAATTAATGAACTCCTCCCTCAGATACACCTATTCTGCAGAATTTATGAGTGGTACGTGGCAGAAAGTTCTTACCGCAAGGGTTTCATCAGACCATATGAGGTTTATGGCAAGGTGCGCCTTATCCCATGGATGTAAAGCAATATGCTGGTTTATGTTCCATGATAGGGATTGCTGGGGAGATGCGCCTGTTAGTTCTCATGGACACATTCGGGAAAATCTTGATGTTCTGAAGGAAGTTCCTGAAATCCTTTTCAAAAAGATAAAAAACTGGGATACATTACAGCCACAATATGATACAGGAATAATTTATGACCTTATACAGCATCGGCATACATATATCGGTGACCCTTATCCCTGTGATGATAATAACCTCTATATCGGTAAGCCATTTATAAGAGATATCCCTGCAGGAAGGGCTTCAAAAGAATATATTGGGTTATTCAGAATTATTGAAGAATGTGGTTACCAGGCAGGGGCTATAGATATAGTTCATTCCACAAAAAATCTGGGGAAATATCCTTTGCTGTTTCTTCCAGGAGCGCCGTTAATTGAAAAACACGCGGTTAAGGCACTTGAAAGTTATATCAAAGATGGAGGTATTCTTGTATTGAGTGGCTGTTTGCCTGAAATAGATGAAAGAGGGAATGTTGTGAAATTTTTAGGGGTGGTCAGGAGTAAAAAAATAGAGGATGTAGCCACAATTGAATATAATAGAGGGAAGGTTATTATTATACCCGAATATATCGCCCAGGATGAGAGTGAAGAGGAGAATTTTAACAGTATTGACCTGGTTAAAAAGATACTTAAAAGATATGTGGGAGACCCTGCTGTAAAAATAGAGATACCAGTGCCTTTGGAATGGACTGACTGGAAAAAGGAAGGGGGAGGGCATACCATATACAGGCAGCCAAGGAATTTAGGTTCTGCCATACTACATAAAAATAAAGAAGAAACAGTCCTTTTTGTACTCAATCACTATCCTGAAGCAGCGAAGTTTATAATTACATTAAAAGACAGGCATTACAGGAGATTAATAAATCTTGATACAGGAGAGATTATACCTGTTAAAAATAGAAAGGCAATACTGGATATAGATAGAAAAAGTGCCTGTATCTATCTGGTACAATAATCAGAAAGAGGGATATGGATTGAGATATAGAAAACTACATTTGTGGGATGTTACTCCAGAAGAGGCGATAAAGATACAGCAGGGACTGAAAAGATATATATGTTTGAAGAGCGCTTTTACAGAAATAAAAAAGGTCGCTGGTGCTGATGCTGCATATCATAATGGTATAGTAATTGCTGGTGTTGTTGTTCTTGAATATCCGTCCCTGAAGATAATAGAGAGTAAGTATTCTGTTTCTCCTGTAACTTTTCCATACATTCCCGGTCTTCTTATTTTCAGAGAGGGCCCTGCCTTATTAAAGACATTTGAAAAGATAAAAAATAAACCTGATGTAATTATTTTTGATGGACAGGGAATTGCCCACCCACGAAGGATGGGGATAGCAACACATTTAGGGATTCTTCTGGATAGTCCATCTATAGGTTGTGCTAAATCAATTTTGACAGGGGAATATGTATCCATCGGAGAAGAGAAGGGGGATTTTACAATACTTAAGGATGGAAGTGATACCGTAGGTGCAGTGTTAAGAACAAAAAGAGGTGTAAGTCCTGTATTTGTTTCCCCCGGGCATAAAATAGATATAATTACTTCTATGGAGATAATTTTGAAATGTATAGGAAAGCATAAATTGCCTGAACCAGTTCGTCAGGCGCATATTTTTGTAAAAAGAGTACAAAAGGTGAGGGATTGAAAAGGTAGACGCAGGTTTTATCCTGCGATAGAATATAATTAAACAGTAATCAGAAAAATCAAATCTCCGCACTATGTAAGAGAAGAAAAAATGCGGAGTAAAGGAGGCAGGATGGAAACGAAAAATCTCCCGAACCCAAGGATAGCTGCTTTACTCTCCTTTCTTTTTAATGGACTCGGACAGATTTATAATGGAGAGATAAAAAAGGGACTTACACTGATTTTCTTTTCAGGTGTTTCTATGCTGGTTTTAGTCATCGGGGCAATATTCCTCTTCTGGTTTATAAAGGCATCATTCTCTCCCTTAAGTTTTCTTATCTGGGGTATTATCTTATTCTTTTTCGGGCTTACAGGGATAATAATAATCGGGATTTACAGTATATCAGACGCTTATTATAAAGCAAAAAGGATATGCGATGACTATGAAAGGCGTGATATTTGATTTTGATGGGACACTTGTAACACTATCAATTGATTTTAAGAAGATAAAAGAGAAAATTTTAACAGAGGCAGAGAAGCATAAATTAAAGATATACAGCAGAAATTTGCCAATTCTTGAATTACTTGAAGAGATTAAAAAATTAAATGGTAAAAAAGGAAAGGAGTTCTATGTTAGGGGGCACACGATTTTAAAAGAAGAGGAACTCAGGGCATCTGAATACACAAAACCAGGGAAAGGTGCTGTAGATTTACTCAGGCGATTAAAAACAAAAGGTATAAAGATAGGTATAATCACAAGAAACTGCAGAACTGTTGTTGAAAAAGTTATAAAAAAATTCGGGATTCTTTACGATGTAATGCTTACAAGGGATGATGTCAGAAAGGTAAAACCGGATAGTTCCCATATTGAAAAGTGTCTGCAGATGATGGGACTTAAAAAGGATGATGTTATCCTTGTTGGTGACCATTTATTTGATGTAAGAGCGGGGAAGATGGCGGGGATATTGAGTGCTGGCTTGAAAAGTGGCAGTATTTCCGAAGAGGACTTTTTAAAAGAAGGGGCTGATTTTGTTCTTGAAGATATAGAAGATGTGGAGTATATCCTTGGTATAAAAGGACTCAATACAGGTAAACTACCAAACAGGTTTTTAAGATATCTTCTTGAAAGATATACAGCGGGCAGGGATGGTAATATTTTAATCTCTCCTGCCGTAGGTATTGACTGTGCGGTTTTTAAAGTAAGCGATAAGGTTATATTTGCCAAGACAGACCCGATAACACTTACATCAAAAGATATTGGTTTTTATCTTGTCAACATCAATGTTAATGACCTTGCTGTTATGGGGGGACTTCCAGAGTATCTTTTAACAGTCCTTTTATTTCCTGAAGGGATAACATTTCCGGAGATTGAAGATGTGTTTTCTCAGATAAAAGGGGAATGTGAAAGGTTTGGAATAAGGTGGGTAGGTGGACATACTGAGATTATCCCGGGTATTAAAAACCCTATCGCAGCAGGTTTTTTGTCAGGGAAGAGAATAAAAAAAATAAAAAAGCAGATGATAAAGAGAGGGGATATTATATTTCTTGTTAAAGATATAGGGATAGAAGGAGCATCAATTATAGCAAGGGAGAGATATGATGTTTTGAAAAGATATTTCTCTGATAGATATCTTGAGAAGGTTAAGAATTCAATAAGGGAACCTGGAATAAGTGTATTTAGAGAAGCAATGTTGTTATGGGAAAACTTAGATATAAAGTATATGCATGACCCGACAGAAGGAGGAATATCAACAGCACTTTATGAGATGGCTGAGGCAAATAATACAGGACTTTTAATATATCCTGATAAATTAAAGTTCTATCCTCCTGTTGTTAAGTTCTCTAAAATATTTAATCTTGACCCGCTGGGTATAATATCATCTGGTTGTATTGTGGGAATTGCAGGAAAGTCCGAAGAGAAGAAACTTTTGAACTTTTGTGAAAAAAGAAGGATAGAGGTTAAAATCATAGGAAAGGTAATAGACCAGAAAGGGGTCTGGTATTTTTCCGATGGTAAAACAATCCTTTTCCCATCTTTTTCCCGGGATGAGATAAATAGCCTTTTTAAGTAATAAAAAGAGAAGTTTTAAGGTAGAGGGAGAATTTTTTCTGCATTTTTGTAAAGTATATTCCTGCAGGCTGTTTCCGGAATACCAGAACCTAACAGAGCCCCTATGTAATAGTGATGATTGAACCATGGGAAGTCAGTTCCATAGAGAATCCTTTCAGACCCCGCCTCTTCAACAAATTGTTCCAGGATACCCCTCTCATCAAGAACAGCACACATTTCAAGATACGCGTTTTCATATCTCTTAATAAATTCAATAGCTTTCTTCCAATCTCCGTGTATTGAATGACCCAGGAGAAGTTTTAGCTTTCTGTATCTTTTCAGTACCTTCTCTATCTCTTCTGCTCCATCATACACACTCCCACCCCATGTGTGGGTCAGAACTATCATTCCGTTACTGTCGGCATACTCAAACACACTATTATACACTTCCCCGGAAAGATAGTATCTATGATAGTCAGGTAAAAGTTTAAACCCTACATATATATCCTTAAAAAATTTATCAAATGTTTTAAGGTCTTTTTTTGTTGCCTCGGGATAGTTAGGGTTTATTGCACAGTATGCCCTGAATCTGTCAGGATATTTTTTTACTATATCAATGCTTATCTTATTTCCTTCATCAGGGTTAAAGAGTGCGTAATGATGGGCAAAGACAGCGAGTTTTACTCCTGCAAGATTCATCCTTTTTGCCATAATATCCGGCGATGAATAGGGCATATGGCTTCCATAAAATAAGTCCATATGACAGTGCATATCAATTACAGGACAATCATCAACATTCCCTGAATTTAAAAACGCTTTCCATAAATTATTCATATTTTATGGTCCCTATTATTCTCTCAATGTTTTTATATGCAATCTTTTCTTTATCCTCTTCCGATATCTCTGAATAAACAATCTGTAATATAGCCGCTTCCATATATCTTTCAGGATAGCCGCTACCAAAGACAATTTTTTCCGCTCCAAATCTTTTTACTGTTTCTTCAAGTGAGCCCTCATTAAGAGAGAGTAAACTGGACTCAAGATAAACATGTGGAAATTTCTCCAGCAGTGGCCATGTGTATCTGTCTGTATTCCAGATACCTAAATTACACAAGATACAGGTCAGATTGGGAAAATCACTTAGAAGAGAATATACATCCTGCCATCCAACTGAAAAACCACTCATAATATCAAGAAGTAAAGGAAATCTTCTGTATTCAAGTTCTGAAACGAAATCCTCGAGTGTTATCCTGTTTAACAGGTAGTTGTGTTTCTTGGGGAAAAGGTTAAATCCTGTAATTCTTTTCTCCTGCAATTCCTTAAAGTCAAACCTTTTGAGTTCATCCGTCTGGAAAGGCATTCCAGTTAATATCCCGTAAAGTTGTGGTTTATCTGAAATATCATTTATCAGTGTCTCATTTCCCACTTCAGGATGTCCGTCCCTTTGCAGGATATGATAGACCATTGCTTTTTCTATATTCAGGGATTGCATCTTCTGAATGAGTTGTTTTCCGGAAATACAGATGTTGCATCTGTCATCCATCCGTTTCCCTATATATACATTCACATCAAAAAATTTAAGGTTCACCGTTATCCTCCATCCTCAAAATATTAATTATTTTAACATGTTTTTAAATTACCTGACAGATTTTTAAAGCATAAAGCCCTGCTTCTCTGAAAACAAAAGATTTGGGTTTTTATGCGTTATATGGAAATATTACAGTCCATTTTTCTTCTGCATATCGTGCAAAAATTTGATGGGTTGTAAGAAATATATTAAAATAAAAAATTGTATAAAGGTTTAAGAGGGGGTGTAAGATGTATAGGGCAGGTAAGGAAGAGATAAAGAATGTTGAGAGAGTAATAAAAAGTGGAAAGTTGTTCAGAGTCCAGCCTGATGAATTGGGAGAGTGTGATAGGTTTGAGAGGGAATGGGCAGAAAAGATAGGTTCAAAGTATGCGCTTTTGATGAATGGTGGTGGAACCGCTGCCTTGATTTGTGGACTTGTCGGTCTTGATATAGGTCCTGGGGACGAGGTACTTATTCCTTCATACACATTTATGGCATCTGCTTCTGCTGTTCTTATGGTTGGAGCAATACCTGTTGTTGTAGAGGTAGATGATACCTGCACGATGGACCCTGACGATATGGAGAAGAAAATTACAAAAAATACTAAATGTGTTATTCCTGTCCATATGGTTGGTATGCCCTGTAATATGGAAAAGATTGCGAAGATTGCAAGAAAGTACGGAGTTAAGATTCTTGAGGACTGCTGTCAGGCAGATGGAGGAAGTTATAAAGGGAAACGGCTTGGGAAATGGGGAGATGCAGGTGCTTACAGTTTCAACTATTTTAAGATAATAAGTTGTGGAGAGGGTGGAGCACTTGTAACTGATGATAAAATGGTTTATGAGAAGGCAAGTATATTCCACGACAGCGGAACTGCTTTCAGACCATATGCCGGACAGTTTTCAATCCCGATATTTTTAGGACTGGAGTTAAGGGCAAGCGAGATTATGGCTGCGGTTATGAGGGCGCAGTTGAAGAAGTTAGATAAGATATTGAAAGACCTGAGAGAGAAAAAGAGAAAGGTTATGGAGGCACTGGAGAACTATCCTGGTGTACAGTTTATCCGCTCCAACGACATTAATGGTGATTGTGGAGTTGTAATAGGGTTCAGATTTGAAGACGGTGAAGAGGCAAAGAGATTTGCTCAGGAGGTCCAGTCAATAGGGGGATACAGACCGATTGATTCAGCAAAACATGTATGGTTTGACTGGAAGCCGATTATTGAAAAGAGGATATGGCACAAGCCAGAATTAAATCCTTATAATTTCCCTGAGAATAAGAATCTGAGGCATACATTTACAAAAGAGATGTATCCAAAATCAATAGAGAACCTGAGCAGAACAGTGGTCGTTCCTGTAAAACCCGACTGGAATGTTAAAGAGAAAGTAAAACTGTTCAAAAACGCGATAGATACAATAAATAAGTAATAAGAAAAAAGGGTAGAACGAAAAATGATTTCATTCTACCCTTTTTAATTTAACTTATCTCTTTACACGGGCGTTTCCTTCCCAGATGCTCCAGATTTCTTCTTCATTAAGTGGTTGTGCATAGTCAGTTAAAAGTGTTACTGCCAGTGCACCGCATGCCCATCCAAACTGAATCCATTTCTCAGGTTCCCAGCCCTTTAAGATACCGTAAAGCAGTCCACCTACAAATCCATCTCCACCGCCAATCCTGTCAAGTACACCTATCTCTCTCGGTTCCACAACATACCACTCAGAACCAGCAGACATAATTGCACCCCACAGGTGCTTCTGGGCGCTTATAACTTCTCTTAGTGTTGTGGCGTGGACTTCCGTGTCAGGAAAACTCTTTTTTACTCTTGAAATCATATCCTTGAATGCATCTATCTGGTCCTTTAAGTTTTTCCCGCCAGGGGGTGGTCCTTCAATACCGAGGCATAACTGGAAGTCCTCTTCATTGCCAACAAGTATATCAGAGACACCTGCAATTTTCGTGAAGATATTCCTGAGTTCCTTTTCTCTATTTTTCCAGAAGGATGCCCTGTAGTTCAGGTCAAAAGAGATACAGGTTCCATATTTTTTGGCAGCCTTTGATATTTCAAGGCAGAACTGACCTGTTTCAGGAGAAAGTGCTGCGAATAACCCTGACATATGGACTATTTTAACCCCTTCTTCACCAAAAATTCTTTCAAGTTCAAAGTCCTCTGGTTTTAATGTCCTGCCGACTTCACCAGCCCTGTCATTCCATACCCTTGGTCCTCTGGAGCCGTAGCCGGAGTCCGCTATATTGAACTGGTGTCTGTAACCCCAGGGACCGTCCTGCGGAACTTCTTTTGCCTCTACATCCATTCCCCTGCTTCTTAAATTTTCTTTTATAAATCTGGCGATAGGACTTCCTTTAACAAATGCGGTAAGAATTTTAACCGGCAATCCAAGATATGAACTTACACTTGCCACATTTGATTCAGCACTGGTTGCTTGCATTATGAATGTATTGCTGCAGTGGACGGGCTGGTTGTTGACAGGGGTAATCCTGACCCCCATACTTGTAGGAACAAGCAGTGCGTACTTACTCCCTTCCCTCAGTTTCATTTTTCGCTTCCCCCTTTTTTGTAAAGTTTTAATAATTTAATATTATAAAACCCTAAAAGTCAAGGGCGAAAAGTATTTGAAAGATAATAGATATGGTATAATAAATACAAAGAAGGAGATAAATAATGCGATACAGGCTTATACTTCTCTTATTTATGTGCCTTGCTCTCCATTCTTTTTCCTACTGGGAGTGGACACCAGAAACAGGTAAATGGATAAATCCTAAATATGCGGTAAAGGATACAGCGAAGGAACAGTTTGAATGGGCGGAGCAGTTGAGAAAACAGGGAGATATAAATCAGGCGCTGAATGAATATGAAAAACTTCTGAAGCATTACCCTGATTCTGAGTATGCTGCAACTTCCTGTTTTATCCTTGGCGAGATTTATCAGTCAAAGGGGGATAATAAAAAAGCATTTGATTATTATCAGAAGATTGTAGACAGATATCCTTCATCTCCTTATCTTATGGAAGTCATAAAAAGGCAGGGGAAAATAGCGGAGGAAGAGATTAAAAAAGGTTCCAGCTGGTTGTTTTTCAAAGAACGTAAGGTAGAGAGAGGAGAGATGCTTGCCACTGTGATAGAGAACCATCCATATGCGGAAGATTCGGCAAAAAAAGCTATAGAATTAGGTAAATTCTATCTTGATAATAAACAGTATCAGAAAGCAAAAGAGGTCTTCTACGATATAACAATGAAATATACCAGCCCATCCATTCTTGAAGAGGCACAGTTTTATCTTATAAAAACAGAGTTTCTTTCAATTCCAGAGGTTTCAACTGATATAAAACAGTATGATGGAATAAAGAAAAAGATAGAGACATTTCTCGCTCTTTATGAAGACAGTATCCACAGAGACGAGGTTATGAAGATTAAAAATAGAATTATGGAAAGCGAGGCAAAAAGGTATTTTGAGGTTGCCTCTTTTTATGAAAGGTCAGGTAAGACAGATTCGGCAAGATACTATTACAGAATACTTGCTGAAAATTACCCGGAAACAAGTTATGGTAAAGATGCTTCTAAGAAACTGCGCAGCAATAATTAGTATTACAGTTCTTCTATGTGGATGTGGCTATAAATTTCTCTCCACTGCTAAAACAAAAATATTTATCTATCCTGTAACGAATTATTCCTTACAGCCGTTTGTGGATGTTTATCTCAGTGGCGCATTAAGGGACGTCTTTCTTGAATACCCTGAGTATCACCCTGTTAAAAATTTATCTGATGCAGAATATGCTTTAAAAGTTAATATCAAAAAATGGGAGAGGTCTCCTTTGTTTTTTTCAGGAGAGAAGTCAAGAGAGATAGTTGTTGCAAAATTTCTGGTAGAGACAGAGATAGAACTATCTGAAGGTGAAAAAGTTATATTTACTGATACTATTACAGAAAATATTTCAGCATCACTCGGGAAAGAATATGAAGAAGAGGATATCCTTATAGATGTATCAAAAAAACTGGCAATGAAGATTTATTTTCATATTATTGAAAGAAGATGAAATGGATAACCATATAATACTCGGGGACCCGGAAAAGGCAGAAACACTAAAACAATCGCTTATAGAAAAATACAGAATAGAAACAGGTGAAGTAAAAACGGTCTTTGCGGATGAGGTGTCTATAAAAGCCCTTCTTGGTGAGACGGATTTTTTACCACTTTTTTCAAACAAAAAACTAATTCACATAAAAAACTGTGAGAAAATAAGCAATGAGGATTGCAAGTTATTAAAGGAATTCTTTGAAAATCCAGTAGAAGATATGTTACTTATTCTCAGCGGGACAGAAATAAAAGATGTGCTTGCTGATTATGTTGATGTGGATGTAAAACAAGAAGGGGCATTAGAACTTTATCCTGCTATATTTCGTATGAGAAGCCCGAGGGATAAGAAAAGGGTAATATATCTTCTGAAAGAGTATGTGAAAAATAATCCACTTGACTTCCCTGCTGTGATTAACGCATCTTTTATATACATAAGAAATATTGTAAAGAACCAGAAGAACGTGGATAAAAAACTCCTGGATGCATATCAGAAACTTTACCATCTTGATTTTAACCTTAAGGTAGGCAGATTGGATAAAGAGGAATTTGATATATTTCTGTTTTCTCTTCTACCCTGAACTTCGGAAGTTATTTCTTCTCCATTACTATCTGTTTCCCGTACTTATTCACAAAGTGGGCTAACCCGCTTTTTTTTCTGGCAGCGGTATTTTTGTGTATCACACCTTTAGCGGCCGCCTTATCAATCATTTTATATGCCTTTTTCAGCATCTCCTGCAATTCTGGTTTTTGATTTAATACGGCTTTCTTTACATCCTTTACTATTTTTCTAATACTGTCTTTAATTTTTTTATTATACTGCCTTTTTTTCTTCTCCTGTCTCTGTCTTTTTAAAACGGTCTTTTTTCTCTTTACCATTGTATTCTTCTCCTTTTATGGTTCTGGTTAAAGTGGTATGATAATACCATAAACTAAACCTTTTATCAAGAAATGGTGTCTTAATAAAAGAAGGATACGGAAAAAGTATGCCGTATGAAAAGAAGATAGCATTTGAGGGATTTTATAAGGAATATGCAGGAAAACTATATGGTGTGGCATTCCGGCTTGTAAACAACAGACAGGATGCTATGGATATTGTTCAGGAAAGTTTTGTCAGGGCATACCAGAACTGGGAAAAGTTCAGGAATGAGTCCGCTGTTTCCACCTGGATGTATAAGATAACCCTGAACCTTTCATACGATTTTTTGAAAAAACGGTCAAGGAATGGGACTCTGCCTGTTGAAAAGGATTTTGAAGATGAAAGGTTACATATAAGTGAAAAAAATATCATAGAATCAGATATGGCTGATAATATAAAAAAGGAGATTGATAACCTTACTCCAAAGCAGAAGGCGGTCTTTATATTAAAGTGTTATGAAGAACTTACCTATGAAGAGATTGCAAGGATTACAAAAAGCAGGGTAGGAACGGTGAAAGCAACATACTTTCAGGTTATCCAGAAGATAAAGAAAAACCTGGGAGGTAAGAAAAATGGTATGTAAAAGATATGAAAGATTAATGGTGGACTATCTTGCAGGGGAATTATCACAGGTAGACAGGGAAAGAGTGAGGGCACATTTGAGAGAGTGTGCCTCGTGTGCTAATCTATTTGAAGAGTATAGAGAAGTTATTGAAAAGAGTAAAAGAATAGAAGTTTCCATCCCTGAACCAGATGTATGGGAAAGAAAACTTTCAGAGATAAAGGCATTCCGTCCACATCGTATTGTTATCCGAATCATTAAGCCTGCCGCTGTTTTAGTTTCTTTACTAATTGTCTCCCTGTTTTTTGCAAGGATGACCGATAACGGAAAAAACAGGGTGGCTGTCAGAACAGGGAAAAACGGCTACGGAATAGTGCTTACAAGGTTGCCATATTCAGAAAAGAGTATACTTGAAAAAATTGATTATATAGATGAAGAGTCCGCATCAGAGATTCTTAGTGTTGTCCTTGATACCCCTACCATCACCCTGTATGAAGAGTAAAGTCCCCCTATTGATGCCCGTCTCTCCCTGTTTTTCCTTACAGTTTTTATAGGTTCTATCTCAAAAGAAGAGATTTGCCCTGTATGCGGAAAATCTGGTAAGATAAAGTAATAAATAAAAGGTAAAAAATGGGGAAAAATACTGAAATAGCAGATATTTTTGAGAGGATTGCAGATGCTCTTGAATTCAAGGGAGACCTTGTCTTTAAGATAAATGCATACAGAAAAGCAGCAAGAGTATTGAGAGAGTACTCAGGAGATATATCCTCCATACATCCGTCTGAGATTGAAGGGATAGGCAAGGGGATGGCAGAGAAGATAGAGGAGTATCTTAAGACGGGGAAGATTAAAAAATATGAAGAGGTAATAGCAGATATTCCTGATGGACTTTTAGAACTTCTGAATATACCGAATCTTGGACCAAAGACCCTTCAACTGTTGCATAAAGAACTGGGGATAAAGAATATAGCGGACCTTGAAAAGGTGATAGATGAAGGTAAGGTTGCTAAACTACCCGGAATGGGAGAAAAAAAAGCGGAAAATATAAAAAAGGGGATTCTTTTATATAGAACAGGCAGGTCAAGGATACCGCTTGCCACTGCGTTGAAGGTTGTCAGAGAAGTTATAAAACCACTCTCCAGTGTTTCGGAAAATATCTCTCCTGCAGGGTCGTTAAGACGGATGAGGGAGACCATTGGAGATATAGATATACTTGCCACAGGGGAAAAGACAGAAGAAATAATCAATGCATTTGTACGGCAGCCGTATGTCAGGGATATTATGGCAAAAGGGGATACAAAGGCATCTGTCAGGACCTCCTATGAAAATCTGCAGGTTGACTTAAGGGTTGTAGAAAAAGAGTGCTGGGGGGCAGCGCTTTTATATTTTACTGGCTCAAAGGCGCATAATATAAAACTCAGGGGACTGGCAAAGGAGAGAGGGCTTAAAATAAGTGAATATGGTATTTTTAAGGGTGCAAAAAGGGTTGCAGGCAGGACAGAGGATGATGTATATAAAGTACTCGGACTTGATTGGATACCCCCGGAAATAAGGGAAGATAGAGGAGAAATAGAGGCAGCAATACGGGGAGAACTTCCGGTCCTTATTGAGCAGAAAGATATAAGAGGGGACATCCATATCCATTCAAACTATTCTGATGGTATGGATGAGATTGAAACAGTTGTTATTGCAGCAAAGAAGATGGGTTATGAGTATATAGGCATCTGCGACCATTCAAAGACATCAAAGATTGCAGGCGGACTTGATGAAGATATGTTAAAAAGAAGGAATGAAGAGATTGACCGTGTTCAGGAAAAGATAAAAGGAATAAGGATATTGAAAGGGATGGAAGTGGATATACTTTCCGATGGTTCTCTTGACTATTCAGATTCTATACTGGAAGAACTGGATTTCGTTATAGCTGCAGTTCATCAGGGATTTACAAAAAATGTTACAGAGAGAATGAAATCAGCGATGGATAATCCTTTTGTGGATATTGTGGCACACCCAACAGGAAGGTTATTGTCAGGTCGGGAAGGATATAAGATAAACATTGAAGAGGTAATGAGATATGCGGCAAAGAAAGGGGTTGCGTTGGAAATCAACGCCTCTTATGACCGCATTGACCTGAACGATGTGAACATAATAAAGGCAAAGAACTACGGGGTAATTTTTGCACTGGGAACAGATGCACACAGTACAGGTATGCTGAAGGATATGGAATTAGGACTGGGAACTGCAAGGAGAGGCTGGCTTGAGAAAAAGGATGTTCTGAACACATACAGATGGGATGATATCCCGCTGAGGAGGAGGAAAAGATGATGCCGGTATTGATAGTTAAAGGAGAGAGTGTTGCTGAAGTATGGGAGAAAAGTTTGCTGGAACTCTGGGAGAAAGGTATCTCTATAAAAACAGAGTATGATAAACCTGAAGACCCTGAAAGTAAAGATGCAACAATGATTATGGTGATTAACAACCCTTTTTCAGAGCCCAGAATCCACCTTGGATTTCCTGGTGGGATGGAAGACCTTGAAAAATACAGACAGGAGGTTGTGGATGGAATACATGACCACTGGATATGTCCTGAGGAGAAGAAGTGGACATATACATACCACGACAGATTGTTTAACTATAATATCCCTGAAAGTCCTGAAAAAAGAAGGGTAAACCAGATTGAATATATAATTGAAAAATTAAGCAGTGTCCATTTTACAAGGCGGGCGCAGGCAATTACATGGATACCTTTTTATGACCCTGCAACATATGACCCTCCCTGCTTGCAGCGATTGTGGTGCAGGATAGTAAAAGGACAGGATGGAGAAAATTATCTTGTTATGAATGTTCACTGGCGCTCAAGGGATGCCTACAGGGCTGCATTTATGAATATCTTTGGACTTACAGCCCTTCAGCAGTACATTGCCGAGAAAATTTCAGAGAGGACAGGGGAAAAGATAAAGGTCGGACAGTATACAGATATAGCAGATTCCTACCATATCTATGGGGAAAGCATAAATGACTTCAAGGAGAGATTTCTTAAACTGCTTGAAAAAAGGGACTTTTACAATCCAGAGCATACAAAAAGCAGAACATTAAGGAGTGATAGTCCTGTCGCACAGGCAGGGTTTGAGTATGGAAGACAACTTCTTGAAATGGAGAAAAAAACAAGAAAAAAAGGCGCAACATTCTGATGGGAAAAATTAAAAAGTATTTTTTTTCATTTTGCAAGAGAGACAAACAGTTGAAATTATGAATTTCATTGTATAGTTATGCAAAAATTGGTAAACTAAGATATACAAAAAGTTTATTATGGGTGAGTTGTAAAAAGTAAGTTATAAATATAATTTAAGATGGGAACATTAACTAAAACAATTAATAGTATCGTATGTGCTAAAACAATAAAGTCACCAGAAGAAATCTTTCACATATTTAATACAAAAACAGTAGATGAAGAATGGTCATTTATCGGATGTAAACCTTCGGAAACGGGTAAGTGGACTCACGACTACCATAGATACCCTGCTAAGTTTATCCCGCAATTAGTTGAGAAGTTAATAGATGAATATATCCATTGTGAAAGAGCTCATATAAATGACCCATTTTTAGGGTGTGGCACTACTATTGTTACGGCAATTTCTAAGGGATTAAAGGCAAGTGGGACCGATATTAATAAAATTGCTTATCTAATCACAAAAGTGAAATCAACTCCAATAGAGCCAGAATATCTCAATGAAAAAATTAAGCAAATTTTACTTAAATTACAAACTCTAAGTGTATCGCAAAAAACATTATTCCATAACCATATTGAACCGCTAATTCCTCAAACGCATATTGACAGAATTAACTACTGGTTTACAGAAGAAAATAAAATTAAACTCGGGAAAATATTGAGGATAATTTATGAGGAAGAAGATGAAAATATTAGAGATTTCTTTTTAGTAGGGTTTAGCCATATTTTGAAGAATTGTTCTATCTGGTTGCAAAAAAGTACAAAACCTACCAGGGATTTAACTAAAAAACCTGCGGAACCTGTTGAAGCATTTAGAAAACATTTGAGAAAAATGCAGAGTGGAAACGATGCTTTTTATAGAGTAGTTCCTTTGAAGGTCAGAGAGAATATAAATAAATATTTAAACATAGAAATAGGAGATGCGAAGAAACAGCCAGTTCCTGATAAATCCGTAGATTTAATTGTTACTTCCAGTCCATATGTTACCAGTTATGAGTATGCAGATTTACATCAATTGTCAATAATATGGCTTGATCTGGCGAATGATTTAACAGAATATAAAAAACAATTCATAGGGACATCTTACAAAAGGTATGAAAATAGAAGATTGAAAAGTTCAATTGCTATGGAGATAGTTGACAAGATGTCTAAAAAAAGTAAGAAAATGGCAAAGGAAATTGAGGCATTTTTCATCGATATGAAAGAGGTTTTTGACGAGAGTTTTAGAATTTTAAAACACGGAGGGAGATGTTGTTATGTCATAGGTAATACGAGATTAAGAGGAGTTGATATACTCAACGGTGAGGTTTTCAGTGAGAGTTTACAGTACGCTGGCTTTAAACTTGATAGAATAATAAAAAGGGAAATCCCTTCCAAGATACTACCCCAAAAAAGGGACGAACAGACAGGTAGATTTGCCAATAATGGTGAAGCAAATTCAGAGGCGTATCCTGTAGAATATATTATTATTGGTTTGAAGGAGTGAAAAATGAAATTTGACGATTTAAAAGATTTATATCTAAAAAAGAAAATGCAGTTTGGGATAGAAGCATATAAACACATATCAGAATTGTTAAAAGAAGCAAAAGAGATTCATAAACAAACCTGGATGCAAAATCCCACTCCAAATAAAGACCATGAACAAAGTTGGAGGGCGTTTAAAGGTAAGAATTTAGAAAAATTAATTCAGTATATCATAACCGATGAAGTAGAGGAACTCGGATTGAAGGTTATTAATGGCAATAAACTGGAAAGGTCTGTAAAACTCTCTAAAGAACTAAGTTTGGTAAAGCGGAATTTATCTGTAGATTACGGGGAATTTGGTTTACACTTGCCGGATGTTGATATTATTATCTATAATCCCCAAACCTGCAGGATATTGGCTGTCATTTCAAGTAAGGTTACTCTGAGGGAACGAATTGCACAGACAGGTTATTGGAAATTTAAACTCTTTCAGGATGAGATAACAAAACATATCAGAGTGTATTTTATCACGCCCGATGAAGATGGAACATTGACTTATAAAAAACCGGCAAAAAAAGGCAGGGCGATTGTAGAAACAGATTTAGATGGCAGTTATGTTTTAACTGAAGAATCTATTGAAGAGAGCGACAAAGTTAAACTATTTGAACATTTTATAGATGATTTAAAAGAATTGTGCAACAATGAAAAATAATCAACCGAAACTGGAAACGACAACCTTATGGGATTTTCCTACTCAAAATTATGGTGATAAACCCCACGGTGATAACAAGTTTAACGGTGTAACACCTGCATTTATTATATGGAACTTATTACAGAGATATACTAAAGAAGGGGATTTGGTAGTAGACCCTATGTGTGGGAGTGGAACTACTATAGATGTTGCAAAAGATTTAAACAGAAAAGTGATTGGATATGATATATCTCCTTATAGAAATGATATCATTCAGAATGATGCAAGGGCGATTCCATTAGAAGATGACTCTGTGGATTTTGTATTTATAGATCCTCCTTATTCGGATAATATCAAATATTCTGAAAATCCATCTGATATAGGAAAAATATCATGTGAAAAGAAAGAATTTTTTGAGGAGATTGAAAAAGTTGCTAAAGAAATCCACAGAATCTTAAAGCCCAACAAAATTATGGCATGGCTCACTGGTGACCACTGGAGAAAAAAATCGGGATTTATACCTGTTGGGTTCAATACTTATCGAATACTCCTGAAGTATTTTGAAACTATTGATATCATTTGTGTTGTAAGGCGGCATCAGACATCCAATACCCCTATCTGGCATAAACGAGCAAGGGAGTTTAATTTCTATCTTCGTGGTTTCAAGTATCTTTTTATCATGAAAAAGTAAGGGAGTATTATGAAAATATCATCCTTTCTACATCCCAGCATAAAAGATTTTTCATTAAAGTGCTTACAAGAAATTGCGTTAATATCAGGAATTCTCTTATGTTAGGTATTAAAAAATATGAAGAATTCAAGTATGGGTAGATAGATTGGAGATGGAGATATGAAAAAAGTTGTGATATTCGGGGCGGGGCAGATAGGCAGGGGTTTTATAGGGGATATATGCCATAGTTCTGGCTATCATCTGGTATTTGTGGATGTTGTAGAAGATGTTGTAAGAATGCTTAATGAAAGCAAGGCATACCCTTTATGGTTGCTGGGTAATGAGAGAAAAGAAGAAAGGTTGATAACAGACCTTTCTGCAATTGTTTTTTCTGAGAGAGAGAAAATTTCAGATGTCCTTACTGAAACAGATATTGCCTTTACTGCTGTGGGTGCGAATAATGTTAAGGCATTAGCGTCTCTGCTTGCAGATGGTATAAATAGAAAGGCAGAGGAGTTTCCTGATACATATCTCAACGTAATAATATGTGAAAATCTGCTTGGCAGTTCGGATATTTTGAAGGAAGAAATAAAGAAATATGTGTCCCCATCAGGGTTGTCTTTCCTTGAAGAAAGGACAGGTTTGATTGAGAGTGTTGTAAGCAGGATGGTCGCCCCACTTTCCGAGGATATGAAGAAGAAATACCCACTTTTAGTCACCGTTGAGCCATATGATATACTACCTGTTGAGAAGAAAAAGTTCAGGGGCAGTATCCCATCCATCCAGGGGCTTTATCCCGTAGAAGACCTCTTTCCTTATGAGGAACTTAAATTATTTATCCATAACCTGTCCCATGCCTGCCTTGCGTATATGGGATACATCAAAGGATACACCCATATCTGGGAGGCACTACAGGATACTGAAATAAGAAAGGTATTTGACGGAGTTGTATCTGAGGCAAGGGCAGCCCTTGTAAAAAAACATCATTTTGATATTTCAGAGATAGATGGATATATAACAGACCTTATAAAGAGATTTGGAAACAAGATGCTTAATGATACTGTCTTCAGGGTTGGCAGGGACCCGTTAAGAAAGATAGGCAGTAATGACAGGATAGTGGGTGCAATAAATCTATGTCTTTCTCAGGGGATATTCCCGGAAAACATCTGCCTTGTTATGGCGTACTCTTTGTGTTATAATTATCCATCTGATATTAAAGCAGTGGAGATGCAGGAGATTATCAGAGAGAAAGGGATAGATTATATTTTGAAAAATGTGTCTAATATAACAGATAAGGAGATAACAGAAAAAATAAAAAGATATTATGAGAGGATTAAAAGTGAAAGCGGCTATATTAAAAAGGCCTGAAGACCTTTCAATAGAAGATGTATCCGTTCCATCTCCCGGAGATAATGAGGTTGTTATAAAGGTTAAAAGTTGTGCTATATGTGGAACGGATGTAAAGGTTTTTCATCATGGTCATAAACACATTGTATTTCCAAGGGTTACAGGTCACGAGGTTAGCGGTGTAATAAGTGCTGTTGGGAAAAATGTTAATGACCTGAAGGAAGGAGACCGAGTAGCAGTAGCACCTGCTATACCCTGCGGGAGATGTTATTATTGCAGAAAAGGGTATCAGTCAATGTGTGACAATCTTAAAGCCATCGGTTATCACTATGATGGTGGTTTTGCAGAATATATGCTTGTCCCTGAAAATGCCGTAAGAAATGGGTGTGTGAATAAAATTCCTGGTGGTGTCTCTTTTGAATATGCATCACTGGCAGAACCACTTGCCTGTGTTATAAATGGACAGTTGCTCAGTCGTATTGAAACAGGAGATACTGTTTTAATTCTCGGGGCAGGCCCCATAGGTTGTCTTCATGCAGAACTTGCAAGAAATACAGGTGCAGGAAAGGTAATTCTTGGAGATGTCGCATCAGATAGAGTAAAGATGGCGGAATTTACCGGAGCAATACTGGTAGATATGAGTAAGGATGATATAAAGAAGGTAGTAAGTGAACTAACAGATGGGCATATGGCTGACAGGGTGATAGTGGCTGTGGGTGTACATCAAGCACAGGAATTAGCGCTGGAACTTGTTGCGAAAAGGGGGTCAGTAAACTATTTTGGCGGGCTCCCTAAAGAAAATCCATTTATAAAATTTAACAGCAACCTTTTACACTATGGTGAATTTTTTGTAACAGGGACACATGGTTCAAGTCCACTCCATAACAAAATTGCCCTTGACCTTATTGCATCTGGAAGGATAAATCCTGAAAATTATATAACACACAGATACCCACTGGAAGAGATAAAAACAGGGCTGGAAAAAGCAGAAAAGAAGGAAGGACTGAAAATAATTATTACACCTTGAAAGGAGATATAATGATAGATAAGGCACTTGCAAGAAAATTGCTTCAGCAGATGATGGAAATAAGACAGTTTGAAGATAAGATAATGGACCTTCTTGCCAAAAATATAGCAGAAGGGGGCTCACACCTCTATGCCGGTATGGAGGCAGTGGCCGTAGGGGTGATATCAATGCTTGCATCAGATGATTACATAACAAGCACCCACAGGGGTCATGGACATGCGATAGCAAAAGATGGTGACCTTAAGGCACTTATGGCAGAGATACTGGGCAAAAAGACAGGGGTATGTAAAGGTAAAGGTGGTTCCCTCCATCTTGCGGACCTTTCAAAAGGAAATTTAGGTGCAAATGGTATTGTGGCTGGAGGACTTGGCATAGCAACAGGTGCGGGACTATCAATGAAACTACAGAAGAAAAAAAATGTTGTTATATGCTTTTTTGGAGATGGAGCGACAAATAATGGCATATTCTTTGAATGCCTCAATATGGCTTCTCTATGGAAGTTGCCTGTTGTATATGTGTGTGAAAACAATTTTTATGGGATGAGTGTCTCAGTGAAGCGCGCAAGTGCTGTAGAAGACCTTTCTAAGAAAGCACTTGCTTTTGATATGCCTTCAGAAACAGTTGATGGCCAGGATGTCCTTGCTGTAAGGGAGGCCGCAGGAAAATGGATTGAATATGCAAGGAGTGGTAAGGGCCCGAGTTTTATCGTTGCCAATACATACAGATACTATGGACACAGTAGAAGCGACCCGAGGGTGTACAGGACGAGAGAAGAAGAAAAATTCTGGAGGGAAAGAGACCCTATTAAGTTGTTTTCAGCAAAGATGATAGAACAGGGAATCTTTACAGAGGATGAGGTTAAAGAATTAGAAGAGTTTGTTACAAGGGAGATAGAAGAAGCGGTTGAATATGCAATCAACAGTCCTTTCCCTGAACCGGAAGAGTTGTATACAGACCTTTATGTGTGAAAGGAGAGTGGGGAATGAGGGAGATAACATATAGAGAGGCGTTAAATGAGGCACTTCTTGAGGAGATGGAAAGAGACCCCAATGTTTTTATATTAGGAGAAGATGTTGCTATCTATGGTGGTGCCTATGGAGTTACAGCAGGTCTATGGAAGAAATATGGTGATGAGCGTGTTTTAGATACCCCAATATCTGAAAATGCGATTGTTGGAGTAGGACTTGGTGCCGCACTTACAGGTATGAGACCGGTTGCGGAGATTATGTATATTGACTTTATAGGTCTCTGTATGGAGCAACTTAACAACCAGGTTGCAAAGATAAGGTATATGTTTGGAGGGAAGTGCACAGTTCCACTTACAATAAGAACAGAAGGTGGGGCAGGAAGGACGTTAGGTGCACACCATTCTCAAAGTTTGGAGGCATGGTTAATCCACATTCCTGGTATAAAGGTTGTTATGCCCTCAACTCCTTATGATGCAAAAGGCCTTTTGAAAAGTTCAATAAGAGAAGATAATCCCATTGTATTTATTGAACATAAGATGCTTTACAATACAAAAGGACCTGTGCCTGAAGAGGAATATACTATTCCTGTTGGAGTAGCGGATGTTAAAAGAGAAGGCAGTGATGTATCTCTTATTACATATTCACGTATGACTCTTTTCTGCCTTAAGGCAGCAGAGATTCTTGAAAAGGAAGGTATATCAGTAGAGGTACTGGACTTAAGGACATTACTTCCTATGGATATAGAAGCGATTGTAAAGACGGTAAAGAAAACCAATAGAGTAGTAATAGTTGAAGAGGACTGTAAAACAGGGGGCACAGGGGCAGAGATAACGGCACAGATTATGGAAAATGCCTTTGACTACCTTGATGCGCCGGTTATCAGGGTAGCAGGTGCGGATGTTCCTATGCCAAAGAGTCCTGTGCTTGAAAAATTAGCAATTCCTGATACAGAAAGAATATGTGATGCAGTTAGAAGAATACTGGTGAGGTGAGGAATGTTAAGAGAAATTATAATGCCAAAATTAGGGGAGACAATGGAAGAGGGATATCTTGTCTCTTGGAAAAAGAATGAAGGCGAAAAGGTTGAAAAAGGGGAAGTCCTTTTTGAGGTTATGAGCGATAAAACGAACTTTGAAGTGGAATCATTACACAGTGGTTATCTCAGAAAAAAGTTGTATGAACCCTCTGATAATGCCATACCTGTAACGACTGTTATCGGCTATATCTCTGATACTCCTGATGAACCGATTGATATTGAGAAGAAGACAGAAAGCAAAAGTGAGGTGCCAGAAGAGAAACCCGTTGAAAAGACATCTATTTCAGAAGCCCCCAGAAGAGAAGACCCTTCCGTATCTGGAAGGATAAAAGCAAGCCCAGTAGCGAGAAAATTAGCAGAGGAAGAGGGAATAGATATCTCCTTGATAAAGGGCTCTGGCCCGGAAGGGAGGATTGAAAAGAAAGATGTCCTTGATTATCTTTCCGCTAAAAAGGTAGAAGGTAAAACATACCCTTCAGAAGAATATACTGTGAAGGAATGGACGCCTTTGAGAAGGATAATCGCAAGACGGCTCAGTGAAAGCAAAAGGGAGATACCTCATTATTACCTTGAAGGCAGATTTATTATAGACAGAATAGCAGAAATTAAAGAGGCAAAGAAAAAAGAAGGGATAGACCTTACCTATACGGACTTCCTTATATTTCTGGCAGCAAGAGCAATTAAAGAGTATCCGCTTATTAATGTTGCTGTGGTTAATGATGAAATACGAATATATAATTCCGTTGATATAGGGCTTGCTGTTTCCGTTGATGATGGGCTTGTGGTTCCGGTGCTGAAAAGATGTGATGGTAAAAGTATCAGGCAGATATCAGAGGAAAGGAAACAGATTATTGAGAAGGCACGGTTGAATAAACTTACCGAAGAAGAGACAAAAAATGCGAGGTTTATAATATCCAATCTTGGAATGTATGGTGTGGAAAATTTCCAGCCCATCATAAGCCCGCCGGGAGTGGCAATTATGGGAGTGGGGAAGGTTGCAAAAGAAGTTGTTGTTATAGATGATAAAATTGCAGTCCTTCCGGTTATGAATGTCTCTTTTTCATTTGATCACAGGGTTATTGATGGTGCATATGCAGGTATGTTCTATAAAAGATTTAAGGAGATAATGGAAAATCCTGTACTGGACTGATTATGTTTAAAAGGATAAGAGAAGATATAAAGACGGTCTTTGAAAGGGACCCCGCAGCGAGAAATACTTTTGAGGTCTTAACTTCATATCCGGGTTTTCACGCACTTATATTTCACCGTATCGCCCATTTTCTATGGAATCGGGGAGAGAAAAGTATCGCACGGCTTATATCACATATCAACAGGTTTCTAACAGGTATTGAGATACATCCAGGGGCAGTGATAGGAAGAAGATTTTTTATAGACCACGGAATGGGTGTAGTTATAGGTGAGACAACAGAGATAGGGGACGATGTCCTTCTTTATCAAGGTGTGGTTTTAGGAGGAACATCCACGGAAAAGAAAAAGAGGCATCCCACCATAGGAAATAATGTTGTAATAGGTGCAGGTGCTATCGTTTTAGGAGCAATAAAAATCGGGGATAATTCAAAGATAGGTGCTGGCTCTGTTGTGATAAAGGATGTTCCACCCTGCTCAACAGTTGTTGGTGTTCCAGGAAGGGTTGTGGGAGAGCATAAGATGGAAAAGGTTGACCTTGACCATGCCAAACTTCCTGACCCTGTTGCAGAGGCATTGAGGGTAATAATAAAGGAACAGGAGAAACTTGAGGAGAGGATAAGGGCTATAGAAAATATGGAAGGATTGCTCTGTAAAATAGATGAGTATTTTGAGAAGAAGAAAAAGGAAATAGAAAGACAGTTTCCTGTTGATACAGAAACAGGGAGGGAATGATGCGTATAAGATATCCATACCTGCTGGCTATAATATCTCTATGCACTTACCTGTATTCTGAAGGGACGACGCAGTACCACTATGTAAAAAATGGTGAGACACTTTCGTCTATTGCAAGGAGATATGATACAACTGTGTATGAACTCAAAAAATTAAATAACCTTAACTCATCAGTTATACAGCCGAAGCAAAAACTTATAATCAAAAAATCAGAAGAAGCAAAAGTATCAAAAGGAAATACATCGGCAAAAGTGGGTGGTACGGCGTCAAAAAGGAATACTTCAGCAAAAGCAAGTGTTCCTGCAGGAAATTATGAAACCATATCTTATACTGTGAAAAAGGGAGATACTCTTGAAAGAATAGGTAAGAAGTATGGTGTCTCTGTAGCCCGGCTTAAAAAAACAAACAATCTGAAAAGTTCTACTATAAAAATTGGGCAGACGCTTAAAATTAATGTACCCAAGAAAGTGCCTGCTATTCCTGAAGTAACAACTCCACAACCCATTGTGGGGGCATCTACTGAAAAGATATATTACAGAATTAAAAAAGGTGATACATTAGCATCGGTCGCCTCTCAGTATAATATCACACCAGAACAGTTGAAGGAAGCCAATCTTATGTCGGATGGTGATTTCAAGGAAGGTGTAACAATTGTAATTCCATCAGTATCAGTGGCTGCTGAAGAGGAAAGTGCTTCTATGGTTGACCAGAATAATATGGAAACAGAAATTGTAAAGGAGCCGAAGACACTCCGGGATATAGTACTCAAAGAGTCATTTAATTTTTTGAATATGCCTTACAGATTGGGTGGCTCTGGCGACTCCTCAATTGATTGTTCCACACTGGTAAGGCGCGTCTACGAAAAGGTGGGGATAAAGTTACCAAACACCTCTTCCCAGCAGTTCAAAGAAGGTGAACCTGTCAAGAAAGAAGAGATGGAAGAAGGAGACCTTGTTTTCTTTTATCGCAGGGGTTCTGTCGGACATGTGGGGATATACGTAGGGGATAATCTGTTTATCCATGCCAGTTCCGACAAGAAGAAGGTTACTATCGCCTCTCTTGAGACATCATATTTCAAAAGAAACTTCGCAGGTGCCAGGCGATTTCTTCCTTCTAAATCATTGTTTGTAAAGGGTGAAGAAAATGTTATCAGCAAATAATGGATGCAGATGGATGGAATGTATGTGGAATGGCATAACAACTATTATAATGGAAAACAACATTATACGGCTTGAAATCCTTGCTGATAAAGGGACAGATATTGTTGAGTTTCTCTATAAACCATCAGACATTGATTTTATGTGGAGAAGCCCGATACCTCTGTATAAGCCGTACCTCTTTATTACAACAGCAGAAGGGAAGTTAGGTAATTTCCTTGACTGGTATCCAGGTGGCTGGCAGGAGATATTTCCCAATGGTGGAGGTATATGTGAGTATAAAGGTGCAGTTTTAGGGCTTCACGGTGAAGTTGCACTTCTCCCATGGAGATATAATATACTTGAAGATACAGGAGAAAAACTTTCTATAAAATTTTATACAAAGACATACAGGACACCGTTTTTTATAGAAAAGACAATTACTATTGAAAAGGAAAGTCCTTTTGTAGTTTTTGATGAAAAGGTAACCAACATAGGCGGCGAGGAAATGGATTTTATATGGGGACACCATCCTGCCTTTGGGAAACCATTTCTGTCCCCCGATTGTGTTATCAGGATTAAGAAAGCGAAGGTGCTTGTAGGGCAGGGGGATGGCCGGTCATTTACAAATCTTAAGCAGACAGAAGGGAAATGGCCACTGGTTGAAGGTATAAATGGAAGCAAAGTTGATATAAGTATATGCCCCGGAGAAAAAGACAATGTATCAGAAGTAATCTTTTTATCTGAACTTTCAGAGGGGAGATACGAGATTTATAACCAGAAACTTAAACTTGGGTTCCATCTTGAATTTCCACTTGATATTTTCAGGTATATATGGTTCTGGAGGATTGGCGGAGGAAGTTTTGAATATCCCTGGTACGGGAGAAACTATAATGTCGCACTTGAACCTTTCTCCAGTTTACCCAATCTTGCAGATGCGGTTAAAAGAGGAGATAGTTTAAATCTCAAAGCGGGAAAATCACTTACGGCACAAATCAGGGCAGGGATTATCACCGCATAATTTCCCGTTTTACCTTTTAATTTTAATACTATGGAAGAATACGAACTTGTTATAGGGCTTGAGGTACACGTGGAACTACTGACCGACTCAAAGATGTTCTGTGGTTGCTCCACAAAGTTTGGCGCACCTCCTAATTCTCAGATTTGTCCTGTATGTACAGGTTTCCCTGGTGTGCTTCCTGTAATAAATAGAAAAGCTGTGGAATTGGCAATGAAAGCAGCAATAGCACTTAACTGCAAAATTTCTCCTTTTTCTCGTTTTGCAAGGAAACACTATTTCTATCCTGACCTGCCTAAAAACTATCAGATTTCACAGTATGAAGAACCACTGGCTACAGAAGGAGTTCTTCTTATAGATAACAGAAATATAAGGATAAGGAGAATCCATCTGGAGGAAGATGCTGGTAAACTCATTCATCCAGAAGATAACAGCCATTACTCTCTGGTTGACCTGAATAGAAGCGGGGTCCCTCTTATTGAGATAGTTACCGAGCCCGATATTAGAAGTTCTTCAGAGGCAGAAAAGTTTCTTACAGTACTAAAAAGAATTCTTGAATATCTTGAGGTAAGTGATTGTAATATGGAAGAGGGTTCTTTAAGATGTGATGCAAATATCTCTGTCAGAAGATATGGAGATGAAAGGTTTGGTGTGAAGACCGAGATTAAGAATATGAACTCATTCAGGGCTGTGAGAAAGGCGCTTGAATATGAAGCAAGAAGACAGATTTCCTGTTTAAGGGAAGGGCAGGCATTAAGACAGGAGACCCGTTTATGGAATGAGAACCTTCAGATTACAGAAGAAATGAGGAGAAAAGAAGAGACGCAGGACTATAGATATTTTCCAGAGCCAGACCTTCCTTCTCTTGTTTTTGACAATAAGATAATTGAAGAGATAAGTGTGAAGGTCGGAGAATTACCATTTCAGAGGAAAGAGAGGTTCGTAAGAGAGTATATGTTATCCGATTATGATGCAGAAGTGCTCACATCTAAAAAGGATATCGCAGATTATTTTGAGAGTTGTGTGGAGAAAGGTGGTAGGCCCAAGATAGTTGCGAACTGGATAATGGGAGACCTCACCGCTTTATTAAAATCAGCGAAGAAAGAAATCGGGCTTTCTCCTGTTTCCCCTGAATATCTGATTCAGATTGTCTCAATGATAGAGGATGGTAAGATTACAGGAGTTGTTGCAAAATCGGTGCTTCAGGAGTGTTTTAACACAGGTGTACCCCCCGAAAAAATTGTCTCTGAAAGAAATCTATTACAGATAGAGGATGATGAAACAATAAGTAATATTGTAAAGGAGGTAATAGCGGAAAATACTGGTGCAGTGCAGGACTATAAAGGAGGTAAAGAAGAGGCACTTTCCTTTTTGATAGGGCAGATAATGAGGAAGACAAAAGGGAAGGCAAATCCTGCTGCTGTGAGGAATAAACTGTTAGAGTATTTAAATAAAAAGTGATAAGAGGTATAATAATAAGTCAAAAATCAAAAAATATAAATTTATTTTGAAGAAAGAGAGGGAATATTAAAATGAAAAAGAAGATAGTATGGAGTATCATAGGGCTGGTTTCTCTTGCGATAATTGTGGGAGGTGATGTCAGGGCTTCCCAGACACGCAAGCAGGAAGAAGAGATATACAGGAACATTGAGCTCTTTCTTGATGCAATGAAAATTGTTGAGAATCAATATATAGAGCCAGTGGAGAATAAAAAATTAGTGTATGGTGCACTTAAAGGTATGCTCGGCTCTCTTGACCCTTATAGCGCCTTCCTTGAACCTGAACTTACACAGGAACTTCAGATAGAAACAAAGGGAGAGTTCCATGGCGTTGGTATGGAGATAACATCCAAAGATGGAATAATAACGGTTGTGAGCCCTATAGAGGATACCCCGGCATGGAAGGCAGGTATAAGGGCAGGAGATAAGATAATAGAGATTGATGGAGAATCCACAAAAGGTCTTACTACACTTGAGGCAGCCAGAAAGTTAAGAGGGAAGAAGGGAACAGAAGTTACGATAAGTATATTGAGAGAAGGGGCTACTGAGTTGAAGAAGGTTACACTTGTCAGGGATGTTATAAAGGTAAAGTCCATAAAAGAAGAGATACTTGATAACAATCTTGGTTATATCAGAATAAGAGATTTCCAGGAAAGAACATCTGCTGATCTTTCGAGGGTGCTTGAAAACTTTAATAGAAAGAATGTAAAAGGCCTTATCCTTGACCTCCGCAATAATCCTGGAGGACTTTTAAGTTCAGCTGTTGAGGTTAGTGAACTTTTTGTGCCAAAAGGCAAACTCATTGTTTATATTAAAGGCAGGGAGGAAAAGGACAGGAGCACATTTAGTAGCAGGAAGAATCCTGTATGGGGAAAACCGATAGTTTTACTTATAAATGAAGGTAGTGCAAGCGCATCTGAAATTGTTATCGGAGCATTGAAGGACAATATTCCTTCTACTGTTACAGTTGGTATGAAAACATTCGGGAAGGGCTCCGTCCAGAACCTTGTTCCACTTTCAGATGGTTCTTCCCTGAAATTAACCACAGCACATTACTATACACCATCCGGTGTCTGCATTGAAGGGAAAGGGATAGAACCTGATATATCTGTACAACTACCTGAAGATACTACAATACCTATGGGAAAGGATGATATACAGTTTCAGAAGGCGCTTGAAGTATTGAGAAAGACAGTGGGCAATGGCTAAAAAAAGATTATCTGACGATTCTCCTTTCTTACCCCTTGCGCTGTTTATTGTTCTTTGTATTCTTATAACAGCGGTGGGTATCATCAGGGAGATAAAGAAAGAAAAAGTTCCAGTACCTGTACCTCCTGTTAAAGAAGAAAAGCCATCAGTGATAAAAAAAGCAATTCCACCCTATGGAAAAGAAAAAGCACAGATAGGAATTATAATAGATGACCTTGGCTGGAACAAAGATATTGTGAAGGAAATAGAAAAGCTTAACAGACCAATTGCTGTTTCAATACTTCCTTATGCTCCTTACAGCAAAGATGTCTTCAATGAATTTAAAAGAGATGATGCAATAGAAATACTCCTGCATCTTCCTCTGGAACCACGTCCACCTGTACAGTCGCTTGATAAAGGAGTTATAAAAACAGAAATGAGCAATGAGGAGATTAACCGGCAGTTTTATGAGGCACTTAAGGATTTTTATCCTGGAGTGAAAGGGATAAATAACCATCAGGGTTCTTTATTCACCTCAGATGAAGAGAAGATGCGTATTTTACTTGGAGCCATACAGTCAAAAGGTCTTTTCTTTGTGGATAGTATGACTGCAAGGCAGAGCAGGGGTTATACTCTTGCAAAGGAGATGGGTATAAAAACAGCAAAAAGGGATATATTTCTTGATAACCAGTCAGACCCAAAATATATAGAAGGGCAGATACGGGAACTTGTTGAGACCGCTAAAAAACAGGGTAAGGCGATAGGGATAGGACATGCGAGGAAAAATACTGTAGCAGTTTTAAAAGATATGTTACCTGAGATAGAAAAGGAAGGGGTGGAGATAGTTCCTGTTTCTTCTCTCCTTGAATAGATGTTATAAATTTTTAACTTTTAAGTTTCAACTTTTAAGTTTTTACTTTTAACTTTTGCCTTATTACTTTTGCCTTTTAACTTATTACTTTTGAGTTTTAACTATGTTAATACTTGGAATAGAGTCGTCCTGTGATGAAACAGGAATAGGTATTCTGAAGAGTGGAGAGATAATTGCTAATCTCATTGCAAGTCAGGAGGATATTCATTCTCTATATGGTGGTGTTGTGCCTGAACTTGCAAGCAGGGCGCATATAGAGAGGATAGATATTTTATTCAAGAAAGCAATTAAGGATAGCGGAATAGATGTTGCAGATATAGATTACATAGGGGTTACAAACCGTCCGGGTTTAAAAGGTTCTCTTCTTGTTGGTGTCTCTTTTGCCACAGGGCTTGCCTACGCTTTACATAAACCATTATACAAGGTGAACCATATACATTCCCACATTGCTGCAAATTTTCTCAATCCGAATGCAGAATTCCCTGCCCTCGGTTTCGTAGTTTCCGGCGGACATACAACATTTTTTTATATAAAAGACCCTGTAAGTTTTGAAGTTATTGGAAAAACACTTGATGATGCCTGTGGAGAGACATTTGATAAGGTAGCAAGGATGCTTGATTTAGGGTTTCCAGGTGGACCGTATATTGAAAAGATGGCAGAGAAAGGTGATGAGGCAAAGATAAAATTTCCTGTGACACTTCTTGATAAAAACTCTCTTGACTTCAGTTTCAGCGGACTTAAAACAGCAGTCCTTTACTATGTAAAAAAGAATGGGTTGAAAGATGTCCTTGATATCTGTGCATCATTTCAAAAAACCGTAGGAGATATACTTACAGAGAAAACAGCAAGATGTCTTGAAAGATATAAAGTAAAATCATTACTTCTCGGTGGTGGTGTGGTTCAGAACGGTTATATAAGAAAAAGGTTTCAGGATATTTCACAGAAAAAAGGGATAAAACTGTTTATCCCCGACAAAAAACTCTGCCTTGACAACGGCGCAATGGTTTCCATTATGACTGCCTTTCTTATAAAACATAATATTCCCCATTCTCCTCTTACAATAGATGTTTTCCCTGCTTTTCCATAATGCAAAAGGTATCACTTATTTTTCAAAGGTTATTTTCAAAGTAAAAGATCTCACCTGCGAAGTTGAAGTCCCACCAAAGAGGTTTATCCCGGGTAAAAAACTCTGTCTTGATAACG